>ERZ507044.33-NODE-33-length-145499-cov-11.438_pt1 | contig 145499 bp, 125 predicted proteins | sample MGYA00512870_ERZ507044 | MGnify/ENA metagenome assembly ERZ507044
GTAAATACCCGTGGTTGGATTTTCACCAACTAGATGTATGCCATGCCCGGCACACGAATAAAACCTTCCGACATCTTGCAAGCCGGAAGGTTTCTGCTTTTTTATATCAATTCAGCCGATCAAGCCGTATTCTTTCAGCGCTTTCGCAATGCCATCCTGATCAATCGGGGCCGTGACCTTTTCAACGACAGGCTGCAGGGAAGGCGTACCGTTACCCATTAAAACGCTGTGCGGCACATGTTTGAGCATGGGCAGATCGTTCGTGCTGTCGCCGAAGACGTAGCAGTCCTGCAGATCAACATTGTATTTTTCCCGCACGACGTCAATCGCCGTCGCTTTGCTGCAAGCCTGAGGGACAATCTCCGCGAATCCGTCGAAACGGTCGATAAACGCAAATTCTTTCTGCTTCAAAAAATGTTTGAAGTCTTCCAGATCGCTGCGCTGATCATAAGCAATACAGAACTTTACAAATTCGGAGCGGTGGTCAATCCAGGGAACAATGTTGTTGAAGCCTTCGCTGTGCAGAATCTCCATCGACTTCACAAAACCGTTCTCCACATGCCCCAGGCTGACGTAACAGGTCGGCGTATTTTCACCGAATACGTCGATCCGGCACGCGTCGGCTTTTTCCTTGATCTGCTGGCAGACGGTTTGTGGAATCTGATGACGGTAGAGGGGTTTTCCCTGAACCAGAATTTCCGTACCGCAGCCGCAGCAGTAGCCGTCAAAATTCAAAGCTTTGATCCTCGCTGAAACGTGGGAATAGGGCCGGCCGGTGTTGATAAATACAACGCTGCCGTTGCGCCGGGCCGTGTGCAGGGCTTCAATCGTACTTTGCGGAATCTGGTGCGTCTGTTCATCCACCAGTGTACCGTCAATATCAAAAAAGAGACATTTTTTCTTCATCGCTGCTCCTTCATCTTCTTCATTGGCTCAAAAACAGCCCCATTATAGAAGATGAATTAGAAATTGAAAAGCCTAATCCAGTAAATTGTAATATTCTTCTACGGTTAAACCGCTTTCATAGATTTTCTGCGCTTCTTCCGTGCCGAAATAGCGGTAATGCCACGGTTCGAAGATATAACCGGTGATTTCTTCCTTGCCTTCCGGATAGCGCAGGATGAAGCCGTATTTCCAGGCGTTTTCTTTCAGCCAGACGCCTTCGTCGGTATCCTTGAAACAGCCTTTGAGATAACAGCTGCCGTTCGTTCCGGATAAATCGGCGGCCAGTCCGGTCTGGTGCTCGCTCTGGCCCGGTTTGGCGGAATAGCGGCTGGCTTCTTCCTCGCCGTCGCGGGCGACATAGTTGTTATACAGATTTTTCTGATAATCATAAGAACGGTAGCCGCTGCCGATCATTAAAGAAATGCCGTCCTCTTTTGCGGCGTCAAACATGATTTTCATCGCGTCCGCCGCCTCCTGACGCAGCGTGACGGAGGATTTGGCCAGCGGCACATCCGGTTTCACCAGGTCGGCCGGTTCATAATCTTCGCCTAAGGGACGCTGCTTGTTGACAATCAGCGTAATGCTTTCAAGACTGGTCAGATCTGGAACTTCCATAAGAATATCTCCTTTCCCATCCTCCTTGCCCGACGCCGGAGTCTCCTCCGGTGCATCAGTTGGCTGCGGCGAGGTCGTTTCGGCAGGGGCAGAATGATCCTCGGCCGGCGTCTTTGCCTTTTTTCCACAACCGCCGATCGTCATGACCAGCATCAGGGCAATTAGTATTTTCATTATTTTCAACACTTGCTCATCTCCTGTTCTTCCCGGTTTTTCTCCTGAATCCGGCGCAGCGCCTCGGCAACGTCGGGCACAATATATTTAGCCCGCGCCAGGATTTCCGGATTGCTTTTTTCCATCGCGTAGCTTTCTTCAATCAATTCAAACATCTCCAGATCATTGATAGAATCCCCTAAAACGGCGATCTCATACAGCGGCACATGGTCGAGTGCGGCGATCTTCTGAATTCCGCTGGCCTTGTTGACGCCGGGTTTCATCATCGAGTATCCATCATGGCGGGTCATGACCGGATCATAGCCCAATCGCGCAGCCTGTCTGACCAGCAGCGCTAACGTTTCCGGCTGATGGCAAAGAATCACCAGCGAAACAAAGGTTATTTCAGGTTTGCGATGGCTCAGCTCCGCAAGCGTCCACGGCAGGATTTCCCGATGGTCCGGCACATTGTCCGGGTCGGAAAATTCGTCGATGTATTCCGGTTTCCGATCCGCAAAGCAATAATCATTCTGATTCGTGATGCACAACAGTTCCGCCGGCTGATTTTCCAACAAAGCATGGACATGCCGCGCTTCTTCCAGCGTAAATACACTTTCGTAAATCAGCTTCTGGCGCGATGTGACGTAAGCGCCGGAATAGGCGACCGTATCAAAGCTGAACTGCCGGCCATAAGTCCGCGGAACAAAGTCGGCGGGACGCCCCGTCGCCAGCGCAAAGTGTACGCCGGAGTTCACCGTCTTGTTGATTTCCCGGAGGTTTTCCACCGAAATCGTGTATTCCCCCTGCTCGTTATCCTGAACCAGCGTTCCGTCCACGTCGCAAAAGATCAAACGTATCATTTTTTAATCCTCACTTTATCGTATTGTAATTATACCATCGCGGCAATGGTAAGCAAATCCCAAGATATCCACAGGAAAAACCGCAGCTTCTGTCCAACCCGCGGATTTTCGGGGTTTTCCCGCGGTTGGATAATTCTTTATCCACGCCTTCTCCGCATTCCACATTCAATAGTTATCCACAGTTGTGGATAATGGTGGATTATGTCAAAAAGACTTTTATAAAAGGCTATTTTGATATGGATAAACTATTGATAACTTTATGCTCCACCGGTTTTATCCCCATTTTCCCCAAAAAAGTTATCCATGTCCACTTTTCCCCACTTTTTCCACAATGAAAAAGATGTGGATTACAGTGGATAACCCGGCATAAACAAACAATAAACACCGATTTAAGGCCACTTATCCTGTGGAAAACTTTTTTTGGAAGAAAATCATCGTGGAAAAATGCTGATAAATTAGCTAAACTAGTAGTGCTATGGAAACTTATCCACGAATGGGAGTTGTATAAAAAATGACAGTAATGGATTCTTACTTATCCGATATCTGGAAACGAACCCTGACGCTGATCTTGGAAAAGGGGAAACAGCAGGAAAAACTGGACAATCTGATCTTTAATCAGTTTTTTTCCGATTCCAAGCTGATGGACCTTGATGAAAAGAAAGCTCTGGTCGTCGTGCCCGGGTATATCCAGCAAACGATTATGATGCAGAACAAAGAGATCGTTGAAGAAGCGATCAGCGAAGTCCAGGAACGGAAGATCAGCTGCGAGATCATCATGGAAAGCCAGCTGCAGAAAATCCGGCCGATGGCAGCGAAAAAGAAAGCCCCGGCAATCACCGGATTGAACACGACCAACCTGATCCCGGATTACACCTTTGACAATTTCGTAGTCGGAGGAAGCAACCGCGAAAGCCACTCCGCAGCGCTGGCCTGCGCCTACAATCCCGGTCAATTCTTCAACCCGCTGTTCATCTACGGCAATTCCGGGTTAGGCAAGACGCATTTGTTAAACGCGATCGGCAACTACGTCAGCGCCCATGCGCCGGACAAAAAAGTCTACTACACGACCAGCGAAGACTTCGTCAACGCCGTCGTCAATTCCATCAAAAACGGCCAGATTCAGGAATTCAAAGAAGAAATGAACGATCTGGACGTCCTGTTGGTCGACGACATCCAGTTTCTGGCCGGCAAGGAAAAGAGCCATGAAACGTTCTTCTACATCTTTAACGAACTGGTCAACAACAAGAAGCAGATCTGCCTGACCTCCGACCGCCATCCGACCGAGATCAAAGGACTGGAAGAACGCCTGATCAGCCGTTTCTCTTCCGGGTTGTCCGTCGGCGTCGACTCGCCGGAATTTGAAACGTCCGTCGCGATCTTAAAGGTCAAGCTGGAAAAGCAGAGCGTCGATCCGTCGATCATCGACGACGATGTGCTGGCATACATCGCTTCGAACTTTTCGCAGGATGTGCGCAAGCTGGAAGGCGCGCTCAACCGTTTATTATTCTATTCAATCAACTTCTCCAACAGCACCCGGATCGATTTCAAAACGGCGGTTTCCGCGTTCCGCGGCCAGGCCCAGACGATTGATAAAAACGATCTGACCGCCTCCAAGATCATCCGCTGCGTCGCCGATTACTATGGCCTGACCAAACTGCAGCTGGTCTCCAAAACGCGCACGAAAAACATCGCGACCGCCCGGCACATGGCGATGTATCTGTGCCGCAAGCATCTCGACATGCCTTACGTGAAAATCGGCGATGAATTCGGCAAGCGTGATCACTCGACGGTGATGAGCGCCTGCGAGAAAGTTGAGAAGGGGTTAAAGAACGACGAGACCTACCGGCAGGCGGTCGGCGAGCTGGAGAAGCTCATGCAGGTCAAATAGTTAACCACTGCTTTCCACTTTATTTCCGCCGTCAAAAGTGATAAAATAGACCTGTAATATAAGGCTTTTTGAAACGTTATCCACTTTTCCACAGTCCTAATGATGTTGAACTTGAATACTTAATAAAAACACAAGGGAGGTACACCATGAATTTCAAAATCTCCAAGCGAGTTTTCTACTCTGCCCTCAATACCGTATCCAGAGCGATTTCTTCCAACTCGCCATTACCAGCGTTATCCGGCATCAAAATTGAAGTGAATCAGGATTCCATCGTACTGACCGGCAGCGATTCCGATATCTCCATCCAGACCACATTAAATGGCAGCGATGAAGAAACCAATCTGATCGTCAAAGAAACCGGTTCGATTGTGATTGAAGCCAAATATATCCTCGAAATCGTCAGGAAGATCGACGCCGACGAAATCGAACTGGAAATCGTCGACGGGTCGCTGACCAAGATCAGCGGGATGTCGGCAGAATTCCGGATCAACGGAATGCGCGCTCTGGACTATCCGGCGATCGACTTTACCCGCCCGGGTCAGCAGTTTGAAATGGATGCCGCCGTCTTATTAAAGGTCATCAGCCAGACGACGTTTGCGACCAGCGATCGGGAAACCCGCCCGGTCTTAACCGGCGTCAACATGAAGTGCAGCGGCAAGCGGCTGGAATGCGTCGCTACCGACAGCTACCGCTTGGCCCGTAAGATCGTCGATCTGACCTCCGAAAACAACTTTAACATTACCATCCCGGCCAAGAGTTTAAATGAAGTGTCCAAGACGATCGCTCAGGACAGCAGCGTGCTGATCGCCGTCTCGGATAAGAAAGCGCAGTTCTGGATTGGTGAAACCGTGATTCAGACCCGTCTGATCGACGGCGCCTATCCGGAAACCGCCCGTTTAATTCCGACAGAATTCGCGCATGAGCTGACCGTGGATTCCCGCGACATGCTCAATGCGATCGACCGTGCGTCGTTCATCAAAAATGAAGGCATTTCCATCGTCAAGCTGAGCGCCAACAGCGAGGAAGTCGTCATTTCCAGCAAATCACAGGAAGTCGGTTCATCGGTTGAAAATTTAAACATCCTTGGCTATGAAGGCAATCCGCTTGAAATCTCATTCAGCGGCAAATATGTGTTTGAAGCGATCCGCGTTTTATCCGCAACGACGATCAAAATTCTGTTCAGCGGCGAGATGAAACCCTTCGTCATCCGCAACACTGACGACGACTCGATTCTGCAGCTGGTTCTGCCGGTCAGAACCTATTCTTAAATCTTTCTGAAACACGAAATAAAAGCACCCAGACGGTGCTTTTTGCTTGCTTTTGTGGTATAATCTATACGATAGGCCACAGGCAGGAAAGGACTCTGACAATGATCAAAATTGATACGGAATTCATTACCTTGGGGCAGCTGCTGAAAATGACGGACTGGATCTCCTCCGGGGGCGAAGCGAAGCTGGCAGTGAAAGAACTCAAGATTACGGTCAACGGTGAAAAAGAAGACCGGCGCGGCCGCAAGCTTTATCCCGGTGATGAAATCAGGATCGAGGATAAGCGTTATACGATCGAACGATGAAGATCAATCAGATCCGCCTGAAAAATTTCAGAAACTATGATTCCTGCCAGTTTATCCCGGATCCGCACATGAATGTGATCATCGGGAAAAACGCGCAGGGCAAAACCAATCTTCTGGAAAGCATCGTACTGCTTTCGACGACACGATCTCACCGGGCTGTGCGGGATCAGGATATGATCCGGGAAGGCCAGGACTTCTGCAAGGCGGAATGCCGGCTGGATACTGAGCCGGAGATGGTGCTGTCGGCGGTGATTCACGGAAAAGGAAAAACGCTGATGATCCATCAGAAGCCGATATCCCGATCCAGCGAATTCATCGGCAAGCTCAACGCGGTGCTGTTTGCGCCTTCGGATTTGGAGCTTTTTGAAGCGCCGCCGAAGGTACGAAGACGGTTGATGGACGTGGAGATCGGCAAGGTTTCGCCGCGGTACATGCAGGCGCTGAGCGCGATGATGAAGCTTTTAAAAGAACGCAACAGCCTGTTGAAACGTGAACACGTCGACAACGCGATGCTGGAGGTTCTGGATCAGCAGATGATCGAGCAGCAGCTGACGATCATCACGATGCGGCGGCAATTCATCGCCAGGATGAATGAAAGTTTAAGCCGGATGTACAGCACGCTGGCCGAAGAAGAAGCGCAGGTCAGGGCGGCCTACCATACGATCACGGAACAAACCGGGCCGGCGGCGATGCGGGAAGAAATCAGCCGCAAATTGTTGGAAAACCGCGAGCGCGACCGGATTTTGAAGACGACGTCCAGCGGCGTTCACCGCGACGATCTGAGCTTTCAGCTCAATGGACGGGATGTGTTGAGCTATGCTTCCCAGGGTCAGCGGAGAATGATTGTACTGGCGTGGAAACTGTCGCTGATCGACTTCATTGCAGATCAGCTTCACGAACTGCCGGTATTGCTTTTGGACGACGTGTTGTCGGAGCTGGATCAACAAAAAAGGGTAAACCTTTTTTCTTTGATTTCCCCGGAAATCCAAACGTTTATTACGACGACGGAAATTGCGGATCTGCTTCCGTTTCTGTCGCGAAAAGTTAAAATTGCAGAAATAGACAGCGGTCAGATACGACCTTGGAAGGAGGACATGAATTGAATATGGAAAAACCAGTAGAGCATTCTTATACCTCGCATGATATTCAAGTGCTGGAGGGGTTAGAGGCGGTCCGAAAACGGCCTGGCATGTATATCGGTTCGACTTCGGAAAAGGGCCTGCATCATCTGGTCTGGGAAATCGTCGACAACTCGATCGACGAGGCGCTGGCCGGGTATGCGACGGATATTGAAGTCACTGTCGATCCTGAAAATATCGTCACGGTCGAGGACAACGGCCGCGGCATGCCGGTTGAAATTCATGAAAAGACGGGGATTTCAACGGTAGAAACGATTTTCACCGTTTTGCACGCCGGCGGCAAGTTCGGCGGTGGAGCGTATAAAGTCTCCGGCGGTCTGCACGGCGTCGGCGCTTCCGTCGTCAACGCGCTGAGCGAATGGCTGGAAGTCACGGTCTACAAGGAAGGCAAGGTCTTCTTTATCCGCTTCGAAAACGGCGGCAAGGCGGTTGCGCCGCTGAAGCAGATCGGGACCTGCGATCCGGATAAGCATGGCAGTTTAGTCCGTTTCAAAGCGGATTCGACGATCTTTACGGAAACCGTCGCTTACAACCATGACGTGTTATATGACCGGCTGCGCCAGATCGCCTTCTTAAACAAGGGCATTAAGCTGTTATTTACGGACGAGAGAATGGAAGATGAAGTCAAGCGGACGCATACGTTTTTGTATGAGGGCGGCTTGAAGGAATACATCGCGTTTTTAAATAAAAACAAGACGCCGATCCACGAAGAAATCATTTACGTGGAAGGCGAGCAGGACGGCATCCAAGTTGAAATTGCGATGCAGTACAATGACGGCTATGTGCCTAATGTGTATTCATTCTGCAACAACATCAATACCGGCGAGGGCGGCACGCATGAGGAAGGCTTCAAGCTGGCGCTTAACCGCACGTTAAACAACTACGCCAAAGAGGCGGGCTTGTTGAAAAAGGACGAGGAAGGGCTGCAGAGCGACGATGTGCGCGAAGGGCTGACCGCGATCATTTCCGTCAAGCATCCGGATCCGCAGTATGAAGGCCAGACAAAAACCAAGCTGGGCAACGTCGAAGTGCGCAAGATCGTTTCCAACATTCTGGGCGAACAGCTGGAACGGTTCTTATTGGAAAATCCGAACAGCGCGAAGCTGATCATCGAAAAAGCGCAGCTGGCCTCCAAAGCACGTTTGGCGGCGAAAAAAGCCCGTGAACTGACACGTCGGAAAAGCGCGCTGGAAATCAGTTCACTGCCGGGAAAACTGGCTGACTGTTCCAGTAAGAATGCTGAAATCTGCGAAATTTACCTGGTGGAAGGGGACTCCGCCGGCGGAAGCGCGAAACAGGGAAGAAATTCCAAGTTTCAGGCGATCCTGCCGCTGCGGGGTAAGATTTTAAACGTTGAAAAAGCCCGTTTGCACCGTATTTTTGACAACAACGAAATCCGTTCGATGATCACCGCCTTCGGCGCGGGGGTCGGCGAGGAAGTCGACGTGACGAAGCTGCGCTATCATAAAATTGTCATCATGACCGATGCCGATGTCGACGGCGCACATATCCGCACGCTGCTGTTAACATTCCTGTATCGTTATTTGCGGCCGGTGGTTGAAGGCGGATTCGTCTACATTGCGCAGCCGCCGCTGTATAAGATTCAGAAGGGCCAACAGGTTCGTTATGCCTACTCGGACGACGAATTGAATCATGTCAAAGCTGAGCTGGGCGACCGGCTGAATATTCAGCGTTACAAAGGCTTGGGTGAAATGAATCCGGAACAGCTGTGGGAAACGACAATGGATCCGGAAGTCAGAACCCTGATTCAGGTGACGATTGAAGACGCGATGGATGCGGACGCCGTGTTCTCGATGCTGATGGGCGACGAAGTCGAACCGCGCCGCAACTTTATTCAGGAAAACGCCCATTTCGTGAAGAATTTGGATATTTAAGGAGGATCGTCGATGGATGAGAACAACTTTAATCACGGAAATATAAAAACAACGAATATTTCCAGTGAAATGCGGACATCCTTTCTGGATTACTCCATGTCCGTTATCGTGGCGCGAGCGCTGCCGGATGTCCGGGATGGAATGAAGCCGGTCCACCGCCGCATTCTGTACGCGATGAACGATCTGGGCATCGTTGCGGATAAGCCGCATAAGAAATCGGCGCGTATCGTCGGTGAAGTTATCGGTAAATATCACCCGCATGGGGATACCGCGGTTTATGAAACGATGGTCCGAATGGCTCAGGATTTCAGCTATCGTTATCCGTTAGTCGACGGCCATGGCAACTTCGGCTCGGTTGATGGCGATGGAGCGGCAGCTATGCGATATACCGAAGCGCGCATGTCCAAGATTTCAATGGAGCTGCTTCGCGATATCAATAAAGATACTGTCGACTGGATGGATAACTACGACGGCGAGGAACACGAACCGGTGGTTCTGCCTTGCCGCTTCCCGAACTTGTTAGTCAACGGGACAACCGGCATCGCGGTCGGCATGGCGACCAATATTCCGCCGCATAACCTCGGGGAAACGATCGACGCTGTCATTGCGTTGATGGAGAACCCGGATATCACGGTCATGGAACTGATGGAAGATTACATCAGCGGTCCGGATTTCCCGACAGGTGGGTATATCTTAGGCCGTGCGGGCATCAAGCAGGCCTATGAAACCGGCCGCGGATCCATCATGATCCGGTCTAAGGTCAAGGTTGAGGATATGCCTAACGGCAAGAAACAGATCATCGTAACGGAAATTCCATATGTCGTCAACAAGGCGGCGCTGGTTGAAAAGATCGCCAGTCTGGTCCGTGAGAAGATTATTGAGGGCATTACTGATCTGCGCGATGAATCCAACATGGAAGGCATCCGCATCGTGATCGAGCTGCGTAAGGACGTCCAGAGCGACGTTATCTTAAACCAGCTGTACCGCATGACCTCGCTGCAGACGTCGTTCGGCGTAAATATGATCGTTCTGGTCGACAACGCCCCGCAGCAGCTGGGATTGAAGGATGTTTTAAAATGCTATCTTGATCACCAGATCGACGTCACGGTGCGCCGGACACGCTTTGAATTGAAGAAAGCGGAAGACCGTGCGCATATCTTGGAAGGCTTGAAGATTGCGCTGGATCACATTGATGCCATCATCAGCCTGATTCGCAGTTCCAAGGACACATCCATTGCGATGAACGGGTTGATGGAAAACTTCGGCCTGAGCGAAATTCAGGCGAAGGCGATCCTGGATATGCAGTTCAGACGGTTGACCGGCTTGGAACGGCAGAAAATTGAAGAAGAGTATGACGGTTTGATGGCGCAGATTACCGATTTAAAGGATATTCTGAACAATCACAGCCGCGTTTTGGAAATCATCCGTTCGGAATTGACGGAGATTAAAGAAAAGTACAACGACAAGCGTCGTTCCGAAATCATCGACGCTGAAATTGATATGCAGGATGAAGATCTGATTCCGCAGGAAGACGTCGTGATCACGATGACGGTCAACGGCTATGTCAAGCGGATTCCTGTCGATACCTACCGGCTGCAGAATCGCGGCGGCAAGGGCATCAAGGGCATGAGCATGCATGAGGATGATATCGTCGATCAGTTTCTGACGATGATGACGCACGATTACCTGTTGATGTTTACGAATCAGGGCAAGGTGTACCGGATCAAGGGCTATCAGGTCCCGCTGGCTTCCCGGACTTCCAAGGGCATTCCAATCGTCAACCTGTTGAATCTGGACAAGGATGAAAAGGTACTGGCAATGGTACCGGTAGAACGCGAGAATTCTCCGGCGAAGTTCCTGTTCTTTGTCACAGCGCAGGGCATTGTCAAACGTGTCCCGATTGAAGAATTCGAAAATATCCGGCAATCGGGTAAGATTGCGATCAATCTGCGCGAGGGCGACGAGCTGATCAGCGCGAAACCGACGACCGGCAGCAGTCAGATTCTGATTGCGGCGGCGAATGGACAGGCAATTCGCTTCGATGAAACCGACGTCCGTCCGATGGGCCGGACCGCAACCGGCGTCAAGGGCTTCAATGTCAACGGCAGCCGGGTTATCGGCATGACGACCGACTTTGAAGGTCAGTATATCCTGTCCGTTACGGAAAAGGGGTATGGTAAGAAATCCAAGCTGGAGGATTACCGAATGACCAACCGCGGCGGCAAGGGGGTAAAGACCGTTCAGGTTACCGATAAGAACGGACCGTTAGTCTTCTTACGCGCGGTCAACGGCGATGAAGACTGCCTGATTATGACCAACGAAGGAATCGTCATTCGAATCAGTTTGGAAAAGGTTTCGGTATACAGCCGGAATACGCAGGGTGTAAAGTTGATTTCCGTAGAAGACAGCCAGAGTGTTTCCACGGTTGCCATCGTTTACAAGTCGGAAGACGATGAGGAAACAGAGGGCGAAGCCGGAAACAGCGAACTGAATTCAACGGTAGAAACGGATGAAACCGGGGATCAGAGCAGCGAAGTTCAAGGGGACGCATCTGAATCTGAGATTCAGGAATAGACTGAAATAGAACTGGTTTTAAAAAGTAATGAAAAAGCTATAGTCGATTAAGATTATAGCTTTTTTTCGGAATTCACATTCACTTTAATAATTTTTAGAACAGGATAAAGAATAGGATGTAACTGAGAAGAAAAGCGTTCTCAATTTTAATAAGAATAATATTCAAGCTGAAATCAAGATCTTCAATTCCTGAAAGTGAAAAACGAAAAAGGCAAGTCTGATCAAGCGGCGAAGCAGGGGATGGCCTATAATTGCAAAGTAAGCAGCGAAAGGAGGAAAGATTTATGCTTGAATGGCAAAAACAGATTCAGTACGTCGTTAATGTGATTGACGAGAGTATCAAAGCGCATCAGGACGAATTTCTGACCTTGAATGCTTTGGCCGATCAGCTGGGCTATTCCGAGTTTTATACAGAGCGAAAATTTAAGGCAATATCGGGAATGGTGTTTCGGGATTATCTGCGCCGGCGGAAACTGGCCTTTGCTTTAAAGGAAGTCCGTGACAGTGAGAAGGGAATCCTGGAAATCGCTCTGGATTATGGCTTTTCTTCCCATGAAGCCTTTACCCGAGCGTTTAAAAGCTTGTATGGCATAACGCCCAGTGATTATCGGAGACATCCTGTGCCAGTTATTTTACGTACGAAAATCAATCCTTTTGATCGCTACTTTTTTGGACAAGGAGAGATTGGTATGGTTAAGTCATCAGAAGCTTTAAAAATTTATTTCGTTACGATTCCAGCTCATCAATTTTTGTATGTTGAAAATAAAGAGAGTAACGGATACTGGGATTTCTGGCAGAAACAAAATCAGATTCCAGGTCAGGATCAGGCAACGATTTGCGGATTGCTCGACAGTATCAAAGGAAAATTAGATGATGAGGGCGGAAGCGAAGCGAACAGCGGCGGAGGTCAGATTATGGCTTATCGTAATGATCCATCAGGACGGCTATGCGACTGGGGATTCCCCCGTACAGAGTGTTACGGGGTCCGGCTTCCCATCGAGTATCAAGGAGAAATTCCCGCAGAAATGCAGCTGACAGAAATTCCTGAAGGCGAATATCTCGTTTTTGAGCATGGCCCGTTTGATTATGAACAAGAAAATCGCAGCGTTGAGGAAAAAGTTGAGAAGGCGATGGCTGATTTTGATTTCAAAGACACTGGATATGGTTATGATACAACGACTCCAGGACGGTTAATTTATTTCTATTTTAATCCTGAGCGGTGCTGGAAATATATCCGCCCAGTTCGTAAGTTTTCAGATTAATTTTCGTTTTGCGGATTCAATATCTCAATTTCTCGTTTATTTTCTTTCTTTCGGGTCAAACTGAAGAAGGAATGAAATCGGAATTACGTTGGTTTCGTTTTATCCATTGACAAAAAAATGGGGCTTGATTAAAATGAAGGTGTTAAAACGTAGATGAGGATAAGTAAGTACATGATTTTCTTTAGAGAAACAGTGGTTGGTGAAAACTGTTGTCAATCCGTGCTGAAATCCACCTCGGAGTGAAAGTGAACCTTTCCGGTTATCGCCGTTAACGATTCAAGTGACTGATGTTTCACGTGAAACATTGGTAATTAGGGTGGCAACACGAGGCATCGTCCCTGAGTGGGCGGGCCTTTTTTATGTTAAAAGGAGGAAATAGTCATGCTGGACATCAATTTGTTGCGTACAAATCCAGAAGTAGTCAAAGAAAACATTAAAAAGAAGTTTCAGAATCAAAAATTGGAATTAGTCGATAAGGTGGTCGAATTGGATCGTCAGTTCCGGAAGGCGAAAACCGACGGCGATAGTCTGCGGGGACAGCGAAATGCCATCAGTAAGCAGATCGGCGGCTTTATGAAACAGGGCTTAAAAGAAAAAGCGGAAGAAGCAAAGAAAGAGGTTGCCAATATCGCAAGGCAGCTGGCTGATTTGGAAGTGAAGGAAGAAGAATTAGCAGCGGAGATCAAAAAGATTATGCTTGTGCTGCCGAATATCATTGATGAAACAGTCCCGATTGGCAAAGATGACAGCGAAAACGTGGAAATTGAAAAATTCGGCGAGCCTGTCGTTCCTGATTTTGAGATTCCTTATCATACGGAGATCATGGAGTCGTTTGATGGAATTGATCTGGACAGTGCCAGAAAAACGAGTGGAAATGGTTTCTACTATTTAAAAGGCGATATTGCCCGTCTGCATTCCGCAATTTTGTCCTATGCGCGGGATTTCATGATCGACCGTGGCTTTACCTACTACATCCCGCCATTTATGATCCGCAGCGACGTGGTCACAGGCGTCATGAGCTTTGCGGAAATGGAAAACATGATGTATAAAATTGAAGGGGAAGACCTGTATTTGATTGGTACCAGCGAACATTCCATGATTGGCAAGTTCATTGATACGATTATTGATGAAGAACAGCTTCCGCAGACGCTGACGTCTTATTCCCCATGCTTCCGTAAAGAAGTGGGTGCGCATGGCATTGAAGAACGCGGCGTTTATCGAATTCATCAGTTCGAAAAGCAGGAAATGATCGTTGTCTGCAAGCCGGAAGACTCAAAATACTGGTATGATCAGCTGTGGAAGAACTCGGTCGATTTCTTCCGTTCACTGGATATTCCTGTCAGAACGCTGGAATGCTGCTCTGGCGACCTGGCAGATCTGAAAGTAAAGAGCTGCGACGTAGAAGCCTGGTCTCCGCGTCAGAAGAAGTATTTTGAAGTAGGCAGCTGCTCTAATCTGGGCGACGCCCAGGCTCGCCGGTTAGGCATTCGTGTTCAGGGCAAGGAAGGGAAGTATTTTGCCCATACGCTGAATAACACAGTCGTAGCTCCGCCAAGAATGCTGATTGCTTTCCTGGAAAACAATTTAAACGCTGACGGAACGGTGAATATTCCTGAACCGTTAAGAATGTATATGGGCGGAAAGACAAAAATCGAGAAGAAATAGTATGAAAAGGGGAGATAACTCTCCTTTTTCATTACTTTGGAGGAAAAATGTTAAGAACTATGAGAACAGACGATCTTGATTATGTTGTTAAGATCTGGTTGGAAAGCAATATTCAGGCTCATTCTTTTATTGAATCAGATTATTGGAAGGAGAATAAAGAAGAAGTGAGAAAAATGCTCCCTCACAGTCTTATTCAAGTCGCGGAAATTGATGGAAATATCGTCGGTTTCATTGGAATGAATGAAACCAGAATTGAAGGTTTATTTGTAAGTTCTGATTTTCAATCAAGAGGGATTGGACATTCTTTAATCGAATGGGCTAAGACCGGAAATGAAGAATTGACGCTGAGCGTATATCAAAAGAATCAAAGAGCGTTGCAATTTTATCTTAAGGAAGGCTTTGTTATTGGTGAACGGCTTATGGATCAGAAAACAGGCGAAATCGAGCTTCTTATGCAGTGGAAAAGAATGTAATTGAGTAACATCAAATAATAACAGTCATATCAAATGTTTCACGTGAAACATAAGATTAAACAGGTGAGCTTTGAAAAAGGAAAAAGAAAATTAAGAATAAAATTTAAGCATAGACAAGTAATTTTTATTCAGTTATCCTAATTGTGGGGTTGGCGCCAGCTCCTGAAATCAGGAGAAAATAGAAGATGAACAATTTAAACTTAGTCGGAACTCCACGAGAGATTGGTTTTCAATATGGAAAATATTTTGCGGAACTGGGCGTTAATCTGTCCGCAACGTTGCCTCCCGGAACGAAAGAACGAAAAGAATACAGTGAATCAGTAAAATTCCTGTATAAATCTGATTATCCGGCGATTCTGAAAGAAATTGAAGGAGTGGCGCAAGGAAATGGCTGTGATGCGGAGGTACTGACTCAATTCTTGTTAAGCATGTATGTTTATACGGCGATGAATTTCTGTACCTGCATTACAGGATTAGATCACCGCGGGCATCTCTTATTAGGAAGAAACAGTGATTTTTTGACGGCGATGCAGCCAATGTATAGTCATTGCGTAATTAAACCTGCGTCAGGCTATGCTTTTACAGGAAACACAACAGGTTTTGTCGAAATGGAAGATGGCATGAATGAAAAAGGACTCGCAGTTGGTCTGACTTTCGTATACAGCGCACAAAAGCATTTTGGTTTAAACGCCGGAATGATCGTCAGGATCTTATTAGAACACTGTGCAAACGTAAATGAAGCAATTACCAGGCTAAAGAAGATGAAGATCGGCTCATCTCAGATCTTAACGATGGCTGACAGCACAGGCAACAAAGCGGTTGTCGAATGCAGTGCGCAGCATATCGAGATTATTCAATCTCATTCCATCTTATATTCAGTAAATCAGTTTGTCAGCGACGCCATGAAACCAGCTAATCCAGAGAATATTGATGATATGGAATCAGGGCTGAGATTAAAAACGTGTCAGAAAGCTTTTCAACATCAAAATGTGCTGAGTATGGAATATTTAAAAGAGGTATTAAAAGGTAAGCAAGGATTTTTATGTCAATATGACCGCAGACGTGGCGGAGATACGGTCTGGTCTGTGATCTATGATCTCAATGATGATAAAATCCAGTTTTGCGATGGCAATCCATCAAGAGAGGGTTATCAGACAATAAAAACTGGTTTATAATCTCAAAATAAAGATGAAGACATTTAAAAGATTGCGCTTTGTTCAATCGCTTTCTGTGTAAATTGTTGTGTAAAACAAAGTTAAATTAAAAACAATACGAACTTTTTAGTTTATAACAAAGGAAAGGTATACTTATGGAAGATAACAAAGTCATCCTGTCAGAAGTGTTCTTTTACTCCGGTAAGCGCCGACATCTGCCTGTTATTGGATATCGGCCTGATGCTTTATTTGAAGGGCAGAATCCGGATGAATACTGGGGTATAACATTTATTGATTGTTCCATAGCAAAATTTGAAACATGGTCGAAAGCGAAAATCCGATTCACTTTTCAGGACAGTCACTATGATCAGGTGAGGAAAGGTCAAATGTTTCAGATCATGGAAGGAAGAGAAGCTGTCGGATTGGGAAAAGTCATCCGCGTGGTAAGTAACTAAAACCCAACAAGAATAATCATAAGAAGACGATAGATGTGTCATGGTTTATTAAACAACAGGATATTTCTTTGAATTCATCTGGAGTGTTTCACGTGAAACATTCATTATTTCCTCATTAAGACTTGAAAAGAGTTTGTGTCAAAAAAGACAGACAGTCACTTGCGGTTTAAGCAAGGATTGAGTATAATAATAAACGGTACAACAAACATATTTGAACCTGGTCAGGACCGGAAGGTAGCAGCCATAAGAATCTCTGTTTGTGTGTACCCTTTTTATTTTCTTGAATCGAGGTTCAAAACATGGCAGAGAACAAACAAGATAAAAATGATGAGTATTTCATGCGTCAGGCGATCAAAGAAGCGAAAAAAGCAGAGTTGATCGACGAAGTTCCCATTGGAGCGGTGCTTGTCCATGAGGGAAAGATCATTGCCCGGGGACATAATCTGCGCGAAAAGAAGCAGTCTGCGCTGGCTCATGCGGAAATCATCGCCATTGAGAAAGGCTGCCGGAAAATGAATTCCTGGCGGCTGGAAAACTGTATTCTCTATGTGACGCTGGAACCATGTCCGATGTGTGCCGGAGCCATTCTTCAGTCGCGCATTGCCCGGGTGGTTTACGGCGCTGCGGATCCCAAAGGCGGCAGTGTTGGAACCTGTTTTAACCTCTATGATATCTCAGGATTCAATCACTATCCCGAAGTGACGAAAGACGTGCTTGGCGAGGATTGCGCAGCCCTGTTAAAAACGTTCTTTAAACAAAAAAGGGCTAAGAAAAAGGGCCTGAAAGAAGAAAAATCAAAAGATTTTTCCCATCCGGAACAGGCCAGCGAAAACGCCAGAAAATAACAGAAACGAATATCGTAAAAAGATGGGTTTTCATTTTAATGACGACTCATTTTTGTTATAATAAGTAAGTCAGCGAAGGAGGAATCAGGCATGAGTTATAAAGCGCTATATCGAACCTATCGACCATCCTCCTTTGAAGAAGTCGTAGGTCAGCAGCACATTGTCACGACGCTGAAAAACGCAGTAAAGCAAAATAAAATCGCCCATGCATATTTGTTCTGCGGTCCCCGCGGGACCGGGAAGACGACCATTGCCAAGCTGTTGGCCAAAGCGGTGAATTGCGAGGATCAACAGAATGCACCGTGCAATCAATGCCGCAGCTGTCTGGCAATCCAACAGGGAAATCATCCCGATATCGTGGAAATTGACGCTGCATCCAACAACGGCGTCGACGAAGTCCGGGAACTCATTGAAAAAGTAAAATATGCCCCATTGGAAGGACGCTATAAAGTTTATATTATCGACGAAGTTCACATGATGTCCTCCGGCGCCTTCAACGCGCTGTTAAAAACTTTGGAAGAACCTCCGTCTCACGTCATCTTCATTCTGGCGACGACAGAACCGCAGAAGGTGCTTCCGACCATTATTTCACGCTGCCAGCGCTATGATTTTTCAAAAGTAAGTCAGAATGAAATTATGGCCCGTGTCCGCAGTGTTCTGGAACAGGAACATATTGAATGCGACGATGAAGCGCTGCGTCTGGTTGCCCAACTGGCTGACGGCGGAATGCGCGACGCTTTGAGCATTATGGATCAATGTATCGCCTATGCTCAAAATCATATCACCGCCGCACATGTCAATGAAATTTATGGAATTACGACAGTGAGTGAGAAAATTGAGATGCTGCAATGGATTTTTCAGCATCAAGCTCAGCTGTTATTGGAAAAAATCCGCACGCTCAATGAAAAAGGCGTCGATATTAAACGTCTGACCTCTGATTTCATTGAAATTTTGAAGGAATGCGTAATTTTCATCTATACGCAGGACGTGACTCTTTTAAATAAGATTAACGAAGAAGAAGCCAATACGATCATCAGCGGAAAAAGTTCGCGCGAGTTATTAGCGCTGATTGATATTCTGATGGAAACTCTGGAAAAATACCGGACCGCAAGCAGCGCCGCATCGTATTTTGAAGTCGCGGTATTGAAAATGATGGCTGAACTGGATTCAAGCCAACGCCCGGCCGCACCGGTTCAGACCGTTTATACCCAACCGGCCGCAGCGCCGGTAAAACCCGCTCCGGCGCCGGCGTCCCCAGCTAAACCGCAGATTGAAATTTCGAACATGCCTGAGGGAACAGACGAGGAAGCCGATCTGACGGAAGAAGCACCGCCGATAGAAATAGCGCCGTCCATACCGACGCCGCCGGAAGAAAACATAAGCGTTGTTCAGGAAAAACCGGCGGAGGTCCATTCGGAGTTTGAAATTCCGCCGCTGGATTATGAATTTGTCATGCAGCTTCTGGCCGGCGCGAATAAAGAAATGCGGATGAAAGATGAAAGTCAGTGGAAACTGATTGATCAGAAGTGCCGTGACCGTGATCTCAACTGTGCGCGGATTGCCAATCTGCTGCGCAATGGGAAAATTGTTGCATGCGGAGAAAACTATATCCTGATCTGCGTATCCTATCAGGCGCTGGCCAATCAGATCAACGATCCGGCAATGAAATCGCAGATCAATCAATTCTGTTATGAAAGCTTGAAAATCAAAAAACAACTCTTTGCGATTACGCAGGAACAGTTTAAAATAGAAACGAACGATTTCCTCGCCCGCTCGCGCAGCGGAACACTGCCGGAACCGGCTCAGGTCGCACCGGTAGAAATTGACGAGGAAGTCGGAAAAACAGAGAAAACGGAACCAGAACAGGACGTGGTTGAAAAACTGTGCGATTTGTTCGGAGCCGAAAATGTCGAAATCATCGAGGAGGAATAACAAATGAACATTCAACATTTATTAAAACAGGCGCAGCAGATGCAGAATCAGATCGGTAAGGTAGAAAAAGAGATTGAAGCGACAGAATACACGGCCACAGCTGGCGGCGATGCGGTAAAGGTGACGCTGACAGGAAAGATGGAAGTTACCGGCATTGAGATCAGCGAAGATCTGTTGTCCGCAGACTCCAAAGAGATGCTTCAGGATACTGTGATGATCGCGGTGAACGCAGCCCTGGCCGCCGCGGTAAAAGATAAAGAAGAACGGATGAATAAAATCACGCAGGGCGTCAAGATGCCGGGAGCTTTCTGATTGCATGTATCCGAAGTCATTTGAACGACTGATCGAATGCTTTCAGCTGCTGCCGGGCGTCGGCGCCAAGACAGCCGAACGCTACGCCTTTATGATGCTCGATGCGCCGCAGGAACAAGTTGAGTTGTTCGCTCAGGCGTTAATCAGCTGCAAGAATGACATCAAGCGCTGTCGGATCTGCGGCAACATCAGCGATCAGGACGAATGTCCGATCTGTCAGAATGAAAATCGCAATCCGCGGATGATCTGCGTCGTGCAGTCGCCGAAGGACGTGATCGCCATGGAAAAAATGCAGGAATACGCCGGCGTTTACCATGTCCTCAACGGTTTGATTTCCACATCCAGGGGAATCATGCCGGAAGATCTGAATATCGACGCGCTGCTGGAGCGAATCAGCCCGGAAACTGAAGAAGTGATCATCGCCACCAACGCCACAATCGAAGGTGAAACCACAGCGCTGTATCTGGACAAGCTGCTTTCCGGAAAAGGGGTGCTTGTCACCCGCATCGCGCACGGTCTGCCGATGGGCGGCCATCTGGACTATGCCGACGAACTGACGCTGATCAAAGCGTTCGAAGGACGCAAAAGTCTTAAATAAGAGAGAAGGGATTAACATGAAAACAGATTTACAAATCGCACAGGAAAACACGATGGACAATATTGAAAAAATTGCAAGAAAGGCCAAGATTGATTCTGATTACCTTGAAGTGTACGGCAAAAACAAAGCGAAGATCGATTTGAAAATCATGGACAAGATTGCGGATAACCGCAACGGCAAGCTGATTCTGGTCACGGCGATCAATCCGACCAAAGCCGGCGAGGGCAAGTCGACAACGACGATCGGCTTAGTCGACGGTCTGGCTCAGATCAACAAAATGGTCATCGGCTGTCTGCGTGAGCCTTCTCTGGGCCCGGTTTTCGGTTTAAAGGGCGGCGCGACCGGCGGCGGATATGCCCAGGTGGTGCCGATGGAGGAAATCAACCTGCATTTTACCGGCGATATGCATGCGATCACCGCGGCAAACAATCTGATCAGCGCGGTGCTGGATAATCACATCTATCAGGGGAATGAATTGAACATTGATCCGACGAAGGTCGTCTGGAAGCGCTGTCTGGATATGAACGATCGGACGCTGCGCAGCATAACGATCGCTCAGGATAAGAAAACAAACGGCGTAGAACGCAAAGATGGATTCATCATCACCGTGGCAACGGAGATCATGGCGATCATGTGTCTGTCCAAAGACCTGCAGGACTTTGAAAAACGCGTCAGCCGGGCGGTCGTTGCCTATACCTATGACGATCAGCCGGTCACGGTCGGCGATCTCAAGGTCGAAGGCGCGGTCACGCTGGTGATGAAGGAAGCGCTGAAACCAAATCTGGTTCAGACTCTGGAAAAAACGCCGGTATTCATCCATGGCGGTCCGTTTGCGAATATCGCGCATGGATGCAACAGTCTGATCGCGACCCGCATGGCACTGAAGCTTTCAGACTATGTTGTTACTGAAGCAGGCTTCGGCGCAGATTTGGGGGCCGAAAAATTCTTTGATATCAAATGCCGCTACGGCGAGCTGAAACCGAACGCCGTCGTCATTGTCGCAACAGCCAGAGCGCTGAAGCTGCATGGCGGCGTGCCGGCAGATCAGCTGAAAGAAGAGAATGTTCCGGCAATTCTGGAAGGAATTAAAAATCTGGAAAAGCATATCGAATCCATCAGGCAGTACCGCGTGCCGTATATCGTCGCGATCAACAAGTTCAGCGCCGATACGCAGGCGGAAGTCAATGCGATTCTGAATTGGTGCAAAGACAATGGCCATCGCGTCGTCTTATCCGATGCCTGGGCCAGCGGCGGAGCGGGCGCTGTCGATCTGGCGCAGGAAGTCGTCAGAATGTGTGAAGAAGACTCCAAATTTGAACCGTTATACGATCTCGATCTGTCACTGGAAGAAAAGATCGACACGATCGTTCGAAAGATTTACGGCGGACGGTCTGTCATCTTCAGCGATCGGGCTAAAGCTCAGCTGGAAGAATACAAACGGGCAGGCTGGGATAAGCTGCCGGTCTGCATGGCGAAAACCCCGAACTCTCTGACAGACGACGCGATAATCGTCGGCCGTCCGACAGGGTTTGATATCCACGTTCAGGAACTGCGGATTTCCGCCGGCGCGGGCTTTGTCGTTGTTTTGACGGGAAACATCATGACGATGCCAGGTCTGCCGAAGGATCCGGCAGCGCTGCACATGGGCATCAACGAAAAGGGTATTTCCTACGGTATTTTCTAAGTCTTAAAATAGGCGGTCAGAAATACCGGAAACCTCGGATAAAATTGAATTTCAATCAAGATGAAGCCGTTAAAAATAGCTTCATCTTTTTTTGCCAGGATCATCAAAAGCAAACAAATGAACTTGAATAATATTCATCTAAACTTTTTTACAAAGCAATGCGGCAGAAATAAATTGATTAAAATGAGAATAAAACAGGATATTTAGGAATCTGTGATTTCTGGATATGAAAACCGTTGAAAAATTCCTGCAACTTCCGGGCTTGTTCAACTTTGTTTTCTTTTCACAGGCTCAGGAAAATGGTAAAATAAAAGGCATAGAGGTGAGTTTTCATGGCATCCATCGCATACATTACAGACCGGAATATGATCGAATTTCATCGCCTGAACGGAAACCGGACGATGAATTTCTGGCGTCCCAGCAATTCCAAAAAATTTACCGATTTCAAACCGGGCGACCTGTTGTTTTTTCTGGCCAAAGGCAGCGAGCGCGGACGTCATCGCGAGAAAGGAATTGTGGGCTACGGTAGGTTTCAAAAAGCCCATACCCTCAGTTTTCGTCAGATGTGGAACGTCTATGGCACAGAAAACGGCTATGCCAGCGAAGATGAACTGTATGACGCGATCGTCAAGGTTTCCAAAAATAAGAAAATGCCAAAACTGATGAATTGCCTGTATCTCACCGATGTTGTGTTTTTTCAGGCGCCGATTTATTTAAGCGAGATTGGCGTCGCCATCTCCAATAAAGTGGAGAGCTATATCTATCTGGATAAGGAAGATCCGCAGGCGACCTCCAAGGTGCTGAACAAAGCCAAGGAAACCGGCGTCGATATGTGGATGGCAGCGATGAGTGAGACACTCGGCCAGAACTTCGACCTCGAGGAAGAACAGATCAAGCACCAGCTGTCGCAGATCATCGAAAAGGCCGGCGACTCCTTCTACACCGAAAGTGAGAAAAAGCGGCTGCGCCGCTTAGCCCGTCAGACGATGGATCAGAAAGCGGAAGAAAAAAAGATTATCGAGCTGATCAAGGGCAGTAAAACCGAACTTGTCTGTTATACGGGTGAAAGGATTGAAATCCTGATCCCATTCGTCTATACTTCAAAAGACTTCTACCGGAAGCTGCAGTATCTGATCGGCCACTGCGCGCTGATGAAGCTGGAGTTTTCCCGGTGGAGCGAATATCACATTCCGCTGCATTTTGAGATTGTCGGTGAAGAACCGCTGCCTGATGAGGTTACGCGGGCCATCGACGCTTTAAATCAGGGAGAAGAAAGGATTTGATCAAACATGCTGGATGTCATCGTTGTGGGCGGCGGCCATGCCGGAATTGAAGCGGCGCTGATCGCGGCTCGTCTGGGATGCGAAACGGCGCTGATTTCGTTAAGTTTGGAAAATATCGGCAAGATGCCGTGCAATCCCTCCGTCGGCGGCCCGGCCAAGGGCATCGTCGTCCGGGAGATCGACGCGCTGGGCGGTCAGATGGGCATCACTGCCGATCAGACAGCCTTGCAGTTTAAGATGTTAAATACGACCAAAGGCCCGGGGGTGCAGTCGCTGCGGGTGCAGTCGGATAAGCTTGCTTATGCCCGACAGATGCAGGAAGAAATTCTGCATCAGGAGCATCTGCAGCTGATTTTGGGAATCTGTACCGGGATCCTTGTTGAAAACGGGAAAATTACCGGCATCACCATGGAGGACGGTCAGACAATAGAAGCCCGGGCTGTTATTCTGACCACCGGCACGTACATGAGTTCCTCGGTCATGATCAGCAGCGAAGTGACGCCCAGCGGTCCGGATGGGGAACCAACCACCAACAAGCTCTCCGAATCGCTGCGTCAGGCCGGCTTAAAAACCTTCCGGTTAAAGACCGGAACGCCGCCGCGGGTGCTGACGGAATCCATTGATTTTTCCAAGACCACACCGCAGCCCGGCACCGATCAGTTCGTCGCCTTTTCCACGACGACCCGCACCATCCGCCGGCCGGAAGATCAGAAGCTCTGTTATCTGACCTATACGACACCCCAGACCCATGAACTGATTCTGACGAATCTGAAAAAGTCGAGCATGTATTCCGGCGTCGTCAAAGGCGTTGGCCCGCGCTATTGTCCTTCGATTGAGGACAAGCTCGTGCGGTTTTCCGATAAACCACGCCATCAGATCTTTCTGGAGCCGGAATCGGAATCGCTGGATACCACGTATGTCCAGGGCTTTTCCACCTCGCTGCCGCGTGATCTGCAGGAACAGATGGTCTATTCACTGCCGGGACTGGAACACGCTGTCATCCGCAAATACGCCTACGCAATCGAATATGACGCAATCGACCCTCTTCAGTTAAAACCATCGTTGGAAACGCTGGTTGTGGAGAATTTGTTTACGGCCGGTCAGATCAACGGCACATCCGGGTATGAGGAAGCCGCCGCGCAGGGATTGATGGCCGGAATCAACGCCGTGCTCAAGCTGCGCAATCAACCGCCGCTGGTGCTGCGGCGGGATGAAGCCTACATCGGCGTGATGATCGACGATCTGGTCACCAAAGGCACGCAGGAACCCTACCGGCTGTTGACCTCCCGGGCCGAATTCCGCCTGCTATTGCGCCACGACAACGCCGATCAGCGCCTGATGCACTACGGCTACAAACTTGGCAGCATCAGCGAGCAGCGCTGGCAGGATTATCAACGCCGCCGTGCTCAGGTCGAACAACTCAAGGAACAGCTGAAGACCTGCCGGCTGACGCCGAAAAGTCCGATTCAGGATGCTTTAGAAGCGGTCGGCTATGCCGCGCTGACCGACGGGGTGAGCGCCGAGGAACTCGTCCGCCGGCCGCACATCACCGTGGCGATGCTGAAACCGGCGCTGGATTTTGAATTCGACGCCGCTGCCGCCGCACAGACGGAAATCGAGCTGAAATATGAAGGCTATATCAACAAAGCCCGCAAGGAAGCGGAGAAGATGATGGCGATGGATCATGTGGTCCTGCCGGAAGATCTGGACTACGATCAGGTGCAGCATCTTTCGCTGGAAGGCCGCCAGAAGCTCAAGGCGATCCAGCCGCACACTCTGGGCCAGGCTTCCCGCATCTCCGGCGTGTCGCCGGCCGACATCGCGATGCTCGCGATGGTTCTGGAACAACGTCACAGAAAGGAACAGAAAATATGAACTATGAAGAAGTAATTTCCCGCGTCCACGTTTACGGCTTGGAAGAAAGCGTGCGCGGAAGCAAATACCCGATGGCGACCGATCTGGGCAAGGTCAGCGAGGACGTCACCCCGACCGTCGTCAAGCTCGCCACCAGCAAGCAGGGCGAAGGCCACGATAATTTTATGAACGGCATCATCGTGCAGATGGATCTGACGCTGACCAACAAAGCCTGGGTGGAAGCCGAGCGCTACCATTTCCTCGACTTCGTATCGAGTCAGTCGACGATGCACCGGATTACGAAATTTGATCTGGACAGCGCCTATATTGATTACGTCGATCCGCGGATGGTTCAGATCATGAAGGAAAAAGTCCAGGCTTACAACGACCTGCAGGCCCGGATGAAGGAAACGGAAGATCCTGCGGAAAAGCAGACGCTGCAGGCGGAGCTGAACGAACGCTACTTGCAGATTCTCTATTCCAATCCCTGCGGCTTCCGTCTTACCGCTCGCATGACGACCAACTACCGTCAGCTCAAAACGATCTATCTGCAGCGCCGCACGCACCGGCTGCCGGAATGGCGGGCCTTCTGCGCCTGGATCGAAACGCTGCCGTACAGCGAGTTCATTACCGGCAAGACGGCCTGAACCGTTTCATAAGGATACCCGGCCGCGCATAAAGTAAGGTTGAAGGAGAGCGAGTTTATGCACATAAAACGAATCCTGATCGCCGTCTTCGTGATCCTGCTGATCTTTGCCGGCTGTCATCCGCACAAAAAAACCGGAGAAATGGGCGAAGTCCGGGCCGCCTGGATTTCCTACATCGAATTATCATCAATTCTGGACAACCGCAGTGAAGCTGAGTACATCCAGGGCGTCAAGACAATGCTGGAAAACTTGAAAACCATGAACTTCAACACGGTCTACGTTCACGCATCTGCCTTCACCGATGCCTATTATCCCTCGCAATACTATCCGGCGGCGCAATATGTCGCCGGTCAGATCGGACAGAATGTGAATTATGATCCGTTCGGGCTGTTTGTCAAGCAGGCCCATGAAGCGGGTTTTCACATCGAGGCATGGATCAATCCGATGCGTTCGTTCCGCACAGATCAGGAAAGTCAGATTCCTGCCAGCTCCGTGATCGGCCAGTGGCTTAACGACACCGCGATGCGCGGCACCCGGATCGTTGCGGAAGGCGAGCGCTGGTATCTCAATCCAGCCTATCCCGAGGTCCGCGAACTGATCTGCGCGGTGGCGAAAGAACTGGCGCAGAACTATCCGATCGACGGTTTGCATCTGGACGATTATTTCTATCCCGACGGTGTCAGCGAAAGCTTTGATCACCCCGCTTATCAGGCATACCGGCAAACCGGCGGGGAGCTGTCGCTGGGCGACTGGCGGCGGCAGAACATCAATGAGATGGTGGCCAGTCTGTACGCCACGGTGAAACAGGTTGATGAAACGATTCAGGTCGGCATCAGTCCGGCTGGCAATCTGGAATACTCGGTGGAAAGCATTTATGGCGATGTCCGGGAATGGGTCCGCCACGACGGCTATCTTGACTACATTCTTCCGCAGATCTATTTCGGCTATGAGCACGGCACGCTGCCGTTTGATCAATGCCTGAAACAATGGGAAGACCTTACTCAGGGCACTTCGACCGAACTGATCGTCGGGCTGGCCGCCTATAAGATCAATACCGTGGACAATTATGCCAAGGACGGCAAGTTTGAGTGGCAGCAGCACAACGATATCCTGAAACGGCAGATTCTGGAGCTGCGCGATCATGCGGATGTGGCCGGCTTCTCCATCTTCAGCTACAATTCACTGTTCCAGCCCGCCGCAGAAAATGCGCAGCGGGTCAGTCAGGAGCTGGAAAATCTTCAGGAACTGATGATCGAGACAAAATAATCGGCGATCACAAGAGAAAAATCTGAATTTACACTGGGGTAATGTCCCGGTGTTTTTTTCATGCGAAAAAAGCCAAAGAATACGGTTTTGTGCCTGTGGGCCTTACGTTGTCACTGGTGAAAGCGTGAGGTCAGAAAGGAGGTGAAGTCTGGAAAAGCGAACCGGAAAAGACAGGGGAATCCACGCTGCGAATGGATTGGGAAAAGAAGCCATCATTCGAGAAATGAAGATACGGGTCTTTTAATTTTTGCGCAGATAAGATAAAATAAGTAACGGACATAGTGAGATTTCCTTTCTGTATGGTGTGGTAACTTTATTGTAACGGGAATTCTTATCTATGTCTTTTTTTATGTTCAAGATAAAAAAGGCACTGGTTTCCACCAACATCAGAATTTATAGAACCGATAAAAAAGGCACTGGTTTCCACCGACGTTAAAATTTATGAAATTACAAGATATAGAACCTTCTTTTTCGATTCCCGGCCCTGCCTCCGATTCAACCTTCTGTTTTTCCTCTTAGCCCCGCTTCGAAAATCGCGGGCATATCTTTTCCTTTGCGCGGACAACTTTTGTATAATAAGCACACCAACGCCCGGAAACATTTGAAACGGAAACCGGGACAAGAGATCATGCAAAAGGAGAATCAAAATGGAGATCATCAAACGAGATCAAAGCGTTCAAGCCTATGATCGCCGGAAAATCAGCCGGGCGGTGAGCGCGGCTTTTGACAGCGTGGGCCATCCGCTGCCGGACATGAAGAAGGAAGCCATTCTCGATCAGGTAGAAGTCCAGATCTGCACTGCGGCGGAAACGGCCCCGGTCAGCGTCGAACAAATTCAGGACTGGGTGGAACAGGCGTTAATGCGTCAGGATTGTTATGAAGAAGCCCGCCACTATATCCTGTACCGTCAGGAACATGCCAGGCTGCGCGATCAGATTGATCAGCTGCGCCGGATCATTCCGGATCCGGAAATTCTGGCCGCCTGCCGTCAGCTGCAGCGTGATTTTCCTCAGCCGGCGATGTCGCTTGACGCTTTGATTCAGAAAGTCCAGGCTTTTTCCAAGGAGAAGATGAAATGCTCCCAGCAGCTTGACAATCTGATCCGCGCCTGCATCGAGCTGATCAGTCCGCACACGCCGCAATGGGAAATGGCCGCGGCCCGGTTTATGATGATCAAGCTGCGCCGCTCCGTCAGCCAGCGGATGCAGCAACAGGGGATCCGCACATTGGCCCAGAAGCTGTTATATCTGGAATCGCAGGGTTTGATCAACGCGAGCTTAGCCGAGCATTACAGCTATAACGATTTAAACCGGCTGGAACAGGCGATCGACTACGACCGCGACCAGCTGTTCAACGCCAGCGGTCTGGAATTGTTGATCAAACGCTATCTGATCCGCAATCATCAGGGTGAAGTTCTGGAACTGCCGCAGGAGATGTTTATGGGGATCGCGATGCATCTGGCGATTCCGGAAGGAAAAAACCGCGTCGAATGGGCGATCAAAATCTACGATGTCTTAAGTCAGCTGAAAGTCACGATGGCGACGCCGACGCTGGCCAACGCCCGCAAGCCGAAAGCACAGCTGGCTTCATGCTTTATCGACGTCGTTGCGGATTCTCTGAAGGGAATTTACAAGTCGCTCGACAGCTTTGCGCAAATCTCCAAACAGGGCGGCGGCATGGGCCTGTACTTCGGCAAGGTCCGCGCTTCCGGCAGTGATATCCGGGGATTTCAGGGCGCCGCGGGCGGTGTGCTGCGCTGGATCCGGCTGGTCAATGATACCGCGGTAGCGGTTGATCAGCTGGGCGTGCGTCAGGGGGCCGTCGCGGTTTACCTTGACTGCTGGCATCGGGATCTGCCGGAATTCCTTCAGATCCGAACCAATAATGGCGACGATCGCATGAAGGCGCACGATGTCTTCCCGGCAGTGTGCTATCCGGATCTGTTCTGGCGGATGGCAAAGGAAAATCTGGATCAGAACTGGTATTTGCTCGACCCGCATCAAATTTGGCAGGTGAAAGGCTATGCGCTGGAAGATTGCACTGGCGAGTTGTGGGAACAGCGCTATCAGGAATGCATTGCCGATCCGCGGATCGAAAAACGCGTGATCTTATTAAAGGACCTCGTCCGGCTGATTCTGAAATCGGCTGCTGAAACCGGCACGCCATTTGTCTTTAACCGCGATCTTGTCAACGCGATGAATCCCAATCCTCACCGCGGTGTGATTTACTGTTCCAATTTATGCACGGAAATCGCACAGAACATCGCGCCGGCTGGAGAAATTGAGACCCGGCTGACGGAGGTCAATGGGGAAACGGTGATCCTCGAACAGGCAAAAGCTGGAGAGATGGTCGTCTGCAACCTCGCCTCCCTTAATCTTGGCCGGCTGAATACCGAAGATGAAGAAGAACTGCGATTGGTCATCGAAGTGACCGTGCGGGCGCTTGACAATGTGATCGATCTCAACGCCTACCCGCTGCCCCAAGCGCAGCATACGGCCAAGCTCAGCCGGGCGATCGGCTTGGGCGTCAGCGGCCTGCATCACTGGCTGGCGAAGCGTTCGATCTTCTTCGAGTCTGACGAACATTTGAAAGCGGCCGACGCTCTGTTTGAAGCAATCAATTACAATGCGATCCGTGCCAGTCTGCGGCTGGCTCAGGAAAAAGGCCGGTATGCCTATTTTGAAGGCTCCGACTGGCAAACCGGCGCTTATTTTACCAAGCGCGGCTACACCTCCGACGCCTGGCAGTTGCTGGCTAATCAAGTGGCGCGGGATGGTTTACGCAACGGCTGGCTGCTCGCAATCGCGCCGACCAGCTCGACCTCGGTCATTGCCGGCACCAGCGCGGGCGTTGATCCGATCATGAACAAGTTTTTCCTTGAAGAGAAAAAGGGCAGCATCATTGCGCGCGTCGCTCCTGAGCTGGATGAAAAAACCTATTGGTATTACAAGAAAGCTCATCAGATCGACCAGACCTGGGTTGTCCGGGCCGCGGGCGTGCGGCAGCGGCATATCGACCAGGCGCAGTCCGTCAATCTTTATATTACGACCGATTATTCCCTGCGGGATCTGTTGAACCTGATGATTCTGGCTTGGGAGAAAGGCGTGAAGACGCTTTATTACGTCCGCAGCCAGTCGCTGGAAGTGGAAGAATGTGAGTCCTGTTCCGCCTGATTCCCAATCAGACAAGGTTTGTCCAATGGCGCAGCTCTGCCTGTTGGCGGAATCTTCCTCATCCCATCACGAATCAATCTTCAATTCAGGACCATCTCTAAAACATCAATCTTCATTTCAAGACCACCGTCACAGATCAAGGGAGGAACCACGATGTCAGAACAACTCAAACGCAAAGCGCTGTTTAACGCCCAGGGCGATACCGACGTCCGCCAGCGCCGGATGATCAACGGCAACACGACCAACCTCAATGATTTCAACACGCTGAAATATGGCTGGGTATCGGACTGGTATCGTCAGGCGATGAACAATTTCTGGATTCCCGAGGAAATCAACCTCGGACAGGATCTCAAGGATTATCCCAAGCTGGAACCGGCAGTGAAGACCGCACTTGATAAAACACTGTCGTTTCTGATCTTTCTCGACAGTATCCAGACAGCCAACCTGCCCAACATCGCCGAGGTGATCACGGCCAACGAAATCAATCTGTGCCTGACGATTCAGGCCTTTCAGGAAGCGGTGCATTCCCAGAGTTACAGCTACATGCTCGATTCCTTCTGTTCGCCGGATCAACGCACAGAGATCCTGTACCAATGGAAAAACGACCCGCGGCTATTGAAGCGCAATGAATTTATCGGAGGGCTGTATAATGAGTTCATGGAACAACGCACGCCGGTGCAGCTGATGAAGACGCTGATCGCCAATTACATTCTTGAAGGAATTTACTTTTACTCGGGATTCATGTTTTTTTACAATCTCGGCCGGATGGGACTGATGCCCGGCTCAGTGCAGGAAATCCGTTACATCAATCGCGATGAAAATACCCACCTGTGGCTGTTTCGCAGCATGATTCTACAGCTGCGCAAGGAGGAGCCGCAGCTGTTCACGCCGCAACTGGAACAGCTTTACCGGGATATGCTGAAACAGGGCGTCGAAGAGGAGATCGCATGGGGCTGCGCAATTCTGGGCGATGAGATCCCGGGGCTGAACAAAACGATGATCCGCGATTACATCCGCTATCTCGGCAACCTGCGCGCCCGGGCAATTCATCTGGAAATTCTTTATCCGGGCGAAGAGGAAGAACCGGCGTCGATGAAATGGGTCAGTCAGTATGCCAATGCCAATCTGATCAAAACCGATTTCTTCGAAGCCCGCTCCAGCGCTTATGCGAAGGCTTCCGCCCTCAAGGACGACCTGTAAGCCGCTGATATCTTTAATTTAAAGCGATTTTTCACAAGAACGAAGCGTTCAGGAATTGACATTGGAAACGGGTGTTGATATGATTAAACCATCGACAATGTTCGATATTTTTGGAAGGAGAAAGAAATAACCATGAAAAAGTTTTTAGCACTGGCTCTGGCTGGCATGATGGTTCTGTCCATGAGCGCTTGCGGAAGCAAGGATAAGGGCGGCGACGCTGCTGGCTACAAAGATGGCACATACACCTCCACACAGAAGGGCAACAACGGCGACGTTACTGTCGAAGTTAAGATTGAAGGCGGCAAGATCGCCAGCGTCACAACTCCGGAACAGGCCGAAACTGCAGGTCTGGGCGATGTCGCGATGGAAAAGATCTGCGCGGCGATCGTCGAAGCCAACTCTGCGGAAGTCGATACGGTTTCCGGCGCTACCAACTCTTCTAACGCGGTCATCAAAGGCGTTACTGAGTGCTTAGATCAGGCGAAATAAGGATTTTAAGAAACCTCACACACTTTCTCTAAAAGCGTGAACAACTGAATTTGAAAGTGAGGAAAAGGGGCTGAACAAAAGTCAGCCCTTTTTTATGTTCCAAGGTTGTCAGACAATCCAGAACTTTTTGAAGCATAAGACAGAGTGCGGAAACAGAGGATAATTAATAAGGCGGGTCAGCAGCATCCTTGCCTGGAAATCCCCCCGGAAATGAAGCTTGAAATCAAAAAGAGAAACATGAACAAAGGGAAAGCGCTTGGCAAAAAGCGCTTTACCCCCTTGAAAAGCTGATCGTGATCGTTGCTGACAAACAAACTCAAAAAAAGGATTGAACGATTGGAAAGTTCAATCCTTTTCCTGTGGTAGACAGTCCATCTGACGAATTGTTTCGATGATCAGCGCATTGCTTTGAAGACAATTTAAAATAGCCAGAAAGGTCTCGATCGGATCTTGGATTTGATCGGCATCCAGCTCTCCGGTCACCTCGACTGAGGACTTCCCGCCAGCCTTCATTTCAGTCAGATAAACTTCTTCGATGATTTCCTGAATCTGATCATTCATTTTCTGGATTTGATCAAAAGCAAACAGGAAAAAAACAGCGGTCGGTTTCTTGTCTTTGAAAAACCGGCGCAGCACTGCGGAGGATTCATTTTGATCCGCCCATGCCGTGTCAATCCGTTTCTGTAAATCGGATTGAATATCCTCTACGCTCACCTGATTATCCTTCGCCAGCTGTTCAAACAGCTCCTGTACCCCTTCAAGCATAATTGTCCCCTTTCTCACGGAAATGACCGCGTTTATTTTTTGCGGTCAACCAGATTCTGATAGTAAATAGCCTTGGAATAATTGTTTTTGCGAAGATAGGATTCACATAACAATTCAGTGATGAATTTGGCGGATAAATCGTCGCCCAGCTTCAGCGCAAATTTCTGGAATTGGATCAGCTGATGCTGCAATTCGACTTCCTCCTGCGCCAGCGTCAGATTGACGATCGTGATAAACTGCGAGGAAAAAGGATTGGTTTTGTCCTGATGGCAGGTTTTAATCAGCGCCGCTGCTTCCTCCATCTGATTTAATTTATATAAAGCCCAGGCTTGCATGGCGCGGTGAAAATCAGTCAGTTCGACAGAGGCTGCATACCGAATGCAATAGCGTTGAACTTCTTCATATTTTTTCGCCAGAATGCAGGTAAAAAGAATATTCTGGAGCACCTGTTTCCGCTGAAATTCGGGAATCTTTATGATCGTCTGATCCAGAATGGAAGTGGAAATTTCCAACGCTTCCTCAAACATTCCATTTTCAGAATACAGAACGGCTTCAAAAGACTTGCTGAAAATCAGCCGGAGGTAATTCTGTTCATCCAGAAATGAGCGCTGGGCTTTCAGATTGTACTTGTCCGCCAGAAAGTGGTTGTTTTCCCGGGCATAGCAGATAGCCAGATTGTAGTGCGCAATCGAAGTTACGGATTCTTTTTCTTTCATGCTCAGCGCTTTCAGCGTGTATTCCTTAAACAGATCGCCGCGGACATCCGCAAAAGACATTCCCAGATACAGATAATAAAGTTGAAGCAGTTCGGGAGTCAACAGCTTTACACATTGCTTCAGGATATCCCGCGTTTCTTTGATCTGTGCATAATTTTTATTGACGACGTGCGTGATAAAGGCAGCCAGCGTGAATTTCAGCGCCAGCTCAGATTCCATAAGGCTGGATTCCGATTGGGATAGTTGATCGAACAGTGTGTTCATCGTGACTGCATCGTAAAAAGCCGCCGCCGTGATCAGATCATCCATCAGCTTGTCAAATTTCTGAATCTGTTTGTTATTCTTCTTGATTCCAATCCCCAGCTGACGCAGAATTGCCGAGGTGATTGCCGGATCGACCTCCTTTCCCGATTCGATCTGGCTTAAATAACTGGCTGTGATATGGCATTCATGGGCTAACGCCGCCGCTTTAATTCCTTTTTTCAGACGGGTTATCCGTATTAAAGCGTTGATCTGTTTCATTCGCTCTCCTTTACTGTAAATTTTATCAAAACGCCGCAGGGCAGCGCCGAGTTTCCAGCGATCTTTATTAAGCGTGTTTCCTTGTTTAAAGTGAGTTCCGATAATATAATTTTTATATCAAGTACTTGAAAAGAGAGGAGTAATCAGGGATGAATTTAATTTACTTATCTGTTTTATCAGGTACTTTTCCTTTATTTGGTTTTTACCAGTTTTTAGGCATTTAAGCTGAACGGTCACGGGATGATTGCGCTTCGCTTCCTTGGCGATGACGGGACGGAAATAAGAAATGAGAAATCCGGAATCATATCGGAAATCGCAGATTTCTTTCCATGCCGAAATCTAAGTCAAGGAAAACCGAAGCGGATCATCCTCTTTTCTTTTCTGTTGCGCAAGGTGTTCCAACCTGGGAATCGGCAGCTTTCTGTGGCAGGAATTCAGGTGAAGCGGGCCTGACCGCGCTGCAGGAGGTCGACGATCTGGTCCCAATCATAACCCAGTGCCGTCAGGATTACGAAATAATCGGGAACCGGGCAGTTTCCGCCTTGTTCCAGGCAAGTCAGTTCTTCAATTTTAATTTTAGTTATGCGGGAAAGGGCTTCGATTGTCATGCCTTTGTCGATCCGGAGTTGACGGACGGTGGAACCGACGTCGGGAATACCTTTGTTTATCATAATGTTAGCACATAACCTCCAAACCAATTTTATCATGCAGCTAGTTATAATAAAAGCAGGAATTGGAAGTTATTGACTAATTCAGTGTTGATACAAAGGTAGCGATGGCATGAAATTGAACGAAGCGACGCTTAAGAGAATCGACGAACTCCGCGCACAACGCGGCTGGACTTATTATGAATTGGCCAAGGTCAGCGGAGTCAGTAAAAATACATTTTACAATTATAAACGGGAGCCGGATAAATATCTGACGCTTCATACGTGTTGTAAGATCTTGGGCGCGTTCAATATGTCGTTCAGTCAATTCTTCGACAGCGAGTTATTCGACAATTTAGAGGATGGACTATAACGATGAAATTTAGTGAAGCATTACGCATCAGAATTAAAGAATTATGCGGGGAATATGATCTGAATCCAAGCACGCTGAGTCAGAAGGCCTGCGGCAACAGCACGATTTCCAGCTTTATGTCGAAGGATCAGGAAACGCTGTATATGCCGACGATTTACAGTATCTGTCTGGCGCTGAATCTTTCGCTCAAGGAGTTCTTTGATTCCCAATGCTTCGACGATATTGATGAAATCAACGAGATCCGCAATCAACATCAAAGTCCCCAATAGCGATGGCGAACTTGATCGGAAAGCGGGGCGGCAGAGGATCCGAGCCCGCCGACAGGCATTGCGATCGGGGGCTGAAATGAAGTTGTGATAAACATTGCATCATAGACAACGAATCCTTGCCGCAAAGACAAGGTTTTTTGATCTTCAGCGGAAAGGTTCGTACAGAATAAATCCAGGCAGGATGCATTGAAGCAGCCCCAGGCACAGCTCACTGATTCATCCGGCAGAGGATTGAAAGCGAAAGCTGGAAATCCTTCCGGTCCCCGGTTCTTAAGCCGGTGCTGCAATGAAAACAAGGAAGGAGCGGGAGAAGTTATGAAAAAATGCAGAATTACCGTAGTGAAAGTGACGGAACATACCGACTTGATGGCGCGCTATGAAAATCCGATGCTGCACGCCTGCGATCTGCGGGAAGGGCAGGTCTTTATCGCCAACGGCTGGATGAAACCGGAAGGCTTGTGCGACAGCGCCTGGTCGAGTCTGTCCCCGTTTGTGATGACGCTGGCCCACGGCGGGGAAAATCTTTATGAAGGCTGGATGAAAAATCCGCGCTCCGCCATGATCTCCTGCAACGACGGTTTCCGTCCGGTCAGCTTCTATATTGAAGCACTGGACGAGGACGCGGATTAAGTTAACTATTACCGATAAGGATTTATAAGGGATGCCGCCGCTGATACACCTTCGGCGATACGCCTTGAATCTCTTTAAATAATTTGGAGAAATAAAACAGATCGTCAAAGCCGGACTGCCATGCCGCTTCACTGACCGAGATATCCGGTTCCCGCAGCAGCTGGGCCGCTTTGCGGATTTGAAGCGTCCGCCAGTAGCGCAGCGCCGTGACGCCGGTTTCCTGTTTGAACAACGCCCCGCAATACACGACGTTCAAGCCGGTGACCCATGCCAGATCCTCCATCGTGATGGTCTGCGTCAGATGCGATTCGATGTAGCTTTTCATCTGCCGGACATGCGGATTCTCCTGCTGCGCCCAGGCTGTCTGGTACAGCTCGTCCAGAATCTGATAGAACACCGCTTTGCAATGCAGCCGGGATAACGGCTTTTCCGTCAGCCAGTGCCGGTTGAAATCCTGAAATAACGGCAGATAGAAATCAAGCGAATCCAGGGTCAGAACCGGCTGAGGCAAGGCCGGCAGCGGCTGATCGGCGAAGAAATCAAAGGATTGCAGCGTCAGCGGCTCCTCCGCAAACCGCTCCGCCTCCCGCAGACTGCCCGCCGGGATTAAAAGCACCTGATTTTCTGTCAGAACCTGTTCGTTATCGTCAATTTTATACAATGCTTTTCCCTTTAATATGAACACAAGGTTGTTGTAGTCGATGCGATCCCGCTTCACCCGCCATTCTAAAGTACATTCCCGTTGAATTGCATAGCGGAACGTCACGCTGAAATCCTGCATTTCCCTTCCTTCTTTCTTTAATTTATACAAAAAAACCTTAACCTTCCTATTTATCATAGCGAAAAATGATGATAAACTCAAGACAGAGAAGAAAGAGAGGTTTCCCGTTCATGGACCGTATTCAATTTTTAGATAAACCCCTGGCGGCAAAAGCAGAAATCACCGCCGCGCTGGACCGTGCCTGCGCTCAGGTAGAAAAAAACCTGCCTGCGTTCACGTATCAATATCAGGCTGCCAGCAGCAACGATTTATTCTACCAGCCGATCATCAATAAGGACTGGACCAATGGCTTCTGGACCGGCGAAATCTGGCTGGCCTATGAACACACGAAAAAGAACATCTTCAAGTATGCCGCACTGATTCAGGTGGAGGACTTCTACAAGCGGATCAATGAGGAATTCAGCGTCGATCATCACGATCTCGGCTTCCTGTATTCTCTGTCCTGCGTCGCGGGCTACAAGCTGACCGGTGATGAAACGGCGAAGAAAGCGGCGATCATGGCGGCGGAGAAGCTGATCACCCGCTTTCAGGAAAAAGGCGAATTCATTCAGGCCTGGGGCGAGATGGGCGATAAGGACAGCTACCGGCTGATCATCGACTGTCTGTTAAACCTGCCGCTGTTGTACTGGGCGAGCGAAGTGACCGGTGATCCGAAGTTTGCGGACATCGCGCATAAGCATATCCGCACGGCGATGAAGTGCGTCGTGCGTGAGGATTACTCAACGATCCACACGTATTTCTTCGATCCGGAAACCGGCCTGCCGCTCAAGGGCGTGACGCATCAGGGCAACCGCGATAATTCCGCATGGGCGCGCGGGCAGGCCTGGGGCGTTTACGGTACGATTCTGAGCTATCAATACACGCAGGATCCGGAATACCTGGAGCTGTTCCGCCACATCAGCGATTACTATCTGCGCCATCTGCCGAAGGATCTGGTTCCGTTCTGGGACTTCGATTTTACCGACGGAAGCAGTGAACCGCGCGATTCCTCTTCAGCGGCGATCGTGATCTGCGGCTTTCTGGAAGCGGCGAAAGTGCTGGACAAAGAAGAAGCGGAATACTATACGAGACTTGCGTATCAGATGATGAAATCATTGATCGACAACTATGAGGTTAAGGATTGGGATTCGACCAACGGCATCCTGCTTCACAGCACCTATAACCGCCACACGCCGACCAACACCTGCCGCAATAAGGGTGTTGACGAGTGCTGCAGCTGGGGCGACTACTATTATATGGAAGCCCTGACGCGGATGGTGACGGACTGGAACCGGTATTGGTAAGGAGCAAAGCATGAAGAAAAGCGAATTTTTTGCACAGAAGAAACAATTTTTTGTCAATGACACCGCGGCGGTGAAGGACTATGTTCTAACCCATTGCGCGCAGGATCAGATTGACAAGATCATCGCCCGGGCGGACGAAGCCTGCGCACAGAGCTTCCGTTTCGATCTGCGCTGGGATATGGAATACACGGAAATTCCGGTCGTGTTTGAAAAGGAAATCAACTGGCTGCATCAGCCGGCGGATGACCCGGAATGGATCTTTGCGTTTAACCGCCATCATTTCTGGATCACGATGGGACAGGCGTATGTGCTGACCGGCGATGAGAAATACGCCGAGGCGTTCGTCAAACAATGCAAGAGCTGGATCTGCCAGATCAACCTGCGCGATCCGGACTGCGCCAACGCCTGCCGGACATTGGAAACCGGAATCCGAATGAACCTGTGGATCAAGGCTTTCTGTCTGTTTCGCGACAGTCCGGCGCTGACCGACAGTTTCTGTTCGTTGTTTGAGGAATCAATCCTCGAGCAGGAAAAGTTCATCGCCGAAGTCTGGAACAGCACGAAGATCATTTCCAACTGGGGCGTGCTGGAAAACCACGGCTTGTTTACGGCAGCCTTGTTGATGCCGGAACATCCATTCAGTGAGGAAATGCGCAGGGAAGCGCTGTGCCGGCTGGATCTGCAGCTGCAGCGGCAGGTGTATCCGGACGGCGTGCATTGGGAACAATCGACGATGTATCACAACGAGGTCGCGCAGGATTTTCTGGAAGTGAAGATTCTGGCCGACCGCAACGGCATCGAGCTGCCTTTTGGATATAATGAACGGCTGGCGAAAATGATCGACTTCTGCGTCGAACACCGCAAACCGGATGGGATTGAAATGGCGATGGGCGACAGCGATGATATTGACGTGCGCGACATCATTACCAAAGCAGCTGTCAGCTTCAACAATCCAGCCTGGAAAGCCGCCGGGTATCCGGAGTTTGATTTTGACTGTGTGTTTGATCTGGGGGTGGAAGCGGCGAAGGCGTATGCTTCCATGCCGTCCATGCCCTCCGGCAAGCGCAGCGTTATCTTCCCGGACAGCGGACATATTTTCTGGCACAGCGATGATTCCGCGGATCAAACGTGGCTGCATTTCACCAACGGCGTCCATGGCGGCGGGCATGCCCATGAGGACAAGCTGCATGTCGATCTGTTTTACCGCGGCGAGGATATCGTGCGCGACAGCGGCCGGCTGACGTATGTTGATAAGCCGGAACGGTATGAGTTTAAAGGCCCGAAGGCGCACAATGTCATCGAGCTGGACAATCAGCCGTCAATTCGCTGCAAGCGTTCCTGGGGATATCATAAGCGCTCCTGGTCGCTGAACACACAGATGAGTCAAGCCGGCAGCTTCCGGCTGGCGCAGGGGGCGGCGTTAGGCTACATGGATTTGGAAACCGGCAGCGCGGTGCTCAGCCGGAAGGTGGTCTGGCTGCGGGAAGATCTGATTCTTGTCCATGACGAGATTTATGCCAACCCGCAGGATAAGCATAAAATTGTGCAGCGCTGGCATTTCTCGCCGGATGCTCAGGTTATGTTAAAAGGGCAGACGGCGGGACTGATGTTGAACAACAGCGACTGCGAAGTGCTGACGCTGGCGGAGAAGGCTGAAGTCCGGCTGACGGACACGCGGCTGTCGCTGCATTACAATACGACGACGCCGTCGGTCATGTTGGAAACCGAGCTGAACGAAGCGGGTTTCACTTCGATCACAACGATTTTCTCACTCAACCCGAAAGGGGAAAAAGCGCCGTGCTTCGCGGTGCCGGCTCCGGTCAGTCTGGTCAGCCGGCAGGATCGTCCGTTTGCGAAATCGGTCGCGGAAGGCTGGGTGATCCAGAAGGGCGCCGATCAGTTCACCGTGATGATCGCGCATGAGGATTACATGGGACCGTCTGACGCCGTGCTGATCAACGAGCGTCAGGGCATGGGACATGTGATCGTCTGGTCCGGACTGGATAAAGAACAGTGGGGCACGACGCTGGCTTATTAAGCGGACTGTCAAGGAAATCAGCTTAGAATCAAGAATTGAAAGCAGTATAAAAGACTCTCGCTCAACCGGATTGACAGAAATCCGCATGAGGGGGAGTCTTTCTTTTGCACTGATGCACCGCCAGACTATGATGATCTGAGGGGACAACCTTGGCAGATCGTTATGCGTGAGATAAGAAATCAAGGATCCGTTGTTGAAAATCACCGGCTTCCTCATAGGCGGCATGACCCAAGCCCGGATAAATCAAAAGAGATGCCGTGTTCAGCTTTTCAGCCAGATCGCGGGAAGCCTGAACACCGACGATGTGATCACACTCGCCTCCGATCACGAAGACCGGGCAAAAGATCCGATGGATTTCTTCCAGCGCGTCATGATCAAGACAAGCCTGAGCCTGCGTGAGAAACCGGTCGAAGGTTTGGGGTTTCCCCCATCGGCTGAGCAGAGGAAGGAGCCGGCGGTATTTTTTGAGATAGGCGTCGGAGTAAGACTTTTCAGCCGTATCCGTCATCAAACCAGAATAATCCGACTGTTTTGCCATGTGGATCCAGCTTTGGAGGGTGGCGCGAGTTGTTTGTCCGGGCTGTGCTGTGGTGAGGGCCAAAACAAGGCGGCTGACAAGCTCTGGATAATCAATCGCGAGGTACTGGGCGATCATCCCACCCTGCGACACGCCCAGAACGGCGGCGGCTTTAATGCCTAAAGCTTTCATGGCAAGCGCCTGATCGGCAGCCATCTGCCGCGTGGAATAGATTGGGGGCAGCGTATTGCGGCGGCTGAACAAATAAACTTTGAAATGCCGGGCAATCCGTCGGTAGCTGAACGCAAAAGCGAGTGCCTGAAACTGACCATGAACCGGGGTCAGTCCATCGCCTAATCCGGGCAGAATGACCAGTGTTTTTGGACCTTTTCCAAAGACTAGATAATTCATCTTATCGCCGTTGACGGCAACTTGAGCGCTGCGAGCAGAAGTGAACATCAAAATTCCTCCTTATGAACGAAGTCGTTGTGTTCTTTGAATTTCCCGGACATGTGCTGAGGACAGCGGTTATTTGAATTCCATAAATCAGAGTCAGAGAACTTGAATCAAGCACTTTCCCGGGAAATAATCAGACCGCTTTAACCTTTAACTTCTTCTTTGGATGATAAGGCAAGCCACACTTTTTTTCGTAAATCACACAAATTCCTGCTTCCATCTTACCAACGAAATTTGTAAAAGGGAAGCGATCTTTGAAATACAGAAGAATGAAAGGGAAAAAATCCATTCTGTAAAATAAGGAAGGTTTAGTAAACCTGAAAAATCATAGTTGAGCTTTTGGGGCAGGCTATTTATACTGAAATCAAGAGGTGATGAACAATGATTGAAACGTTTAGAGTCAAAACCAGTCTGGATGAATTTGAGCGCATCGTGCTTCTCTACAAGGCACAGGATGGAAAAACATTCATCGGACATTCTTTCTATTACGGCGGCCGCGACGGTTCGGAATATCTGTTGTTTCTGTATAAAGATCCGCTGCCGCAGGGGGGCTTATTGGAAGGCTGGAATGAATTAGATGAAACGTCCTATCATATCACGATCGTCGGCGTTCATGATCATCGGATCGCGGTTGAGGACTTCCTCGTCTGTCACAATCCGGAACTGACCTGGGAAGATGTAATCTATGTACCGGTGCATGATTTTACCGAGGTGGACAGCGTCTATAAAGAATTGAATCCGCAGCCGGGACGGGCGTACGCGTTTGTGATTGGAAAGAGTGCGGCTGAATAACAAAACAGAATCATAGCGAAACAAGCGGGCACATCGAGGGAAAGATGGAAGCTCGCTTTTCTTTGCGGATGGAAATGCGGCGTGGGGAATATGTTATAATAAGAAAAAGAAAGAACAGGAGGGTTGGCGATGAGTATTGGACTTTCGTTTGAGGCTCAGATTCAGGATGTAAGTGAAGTCCGGGAAGAAATTATGGACTTGGCGGAACAGTGGAACATCCCGGCTTTTCCGGATGAAAACAGCGTGAGCTTATCGTTCTGCCCGATTGGAATTCTGGAAATTCAATTCCAACAGGAAGAGATGAATCATTGGATCATGTCAGGTGAGTGCGTGACGACACCGGCCGGACCGGGGCTGCACAAAGCGGCCGCTGATTTTATTGAGACGCTGGCGGATCGGCTGAATCTTGAAATTCTGTTTGAGGATGAAGCGGAATATATGATCTACCATGATTTTAAGAAAATGGTAGAGGATCATTTTTATCCCTGGCTGGCAACGCTGACGACGATTCCGATTCATCAGATGGAAGACGATGAATATACCAGCCTGTGCTTATGCTGGGATCTGAATCAATATATGCCCCGGGAAATTCCTGGCACGATCATCACGCACATGGGTCGATTTTCAATTTCCGCATTGGCTGAGAAGCTGGAAGACGGCATCGAGTCATTCGCCGATCAGTTCTTTATCTGGAAGAATCCGATCAAGGACGCACTGTATTACCGGAACTGTGCGTTGAACCAGTTGTGGGAGCATTGTTATTTCGCGCCGTCTTCCCGCAGTGAGCTGGATCGGCAGACCAACGAATTTATCTTCTCCCATCTGGAACAGGCGCTGATGATGGACCGAACGCTGCCATTTCCGATTGAAGCGTACTACAAGCTTTGTCAGCTGGATGGCAAAGACCCGCTGGATCTGACAGGGGTTCCTGAGCTGTGCTATGAAACAAAGATCGGGTATCGCCGGGACCGGATCACGCAGGATTTCGGCAACGTCAAGTTTGTATTCCCTGGGAAATATAAATATGAATATAAGCAGACGGAACAAGGCCGGGGAATCAATTTATGGACAGATGGAAGCGACCCGCGCTGTCCGCTCTGGCAGATCACCGGGTTTTCCCGCAATCAGGGAGATGCGATTTTCTTTGAGCAGGGATTTGAGAAAGTCCAGGATATCGAGGAATTCCAGGCGGGTGAGGGCGTCTGTCGGTATGGCTGGTATGCGTCCAAGGACGAACTTCAGCTTGCGGCCCAGATTATTTGCGGCGCACAGCTGACGTTGATCACCGTGACTCTTCCTGATGAAGGGCAGCGGGAAGGGGTACTTGAACTACTGCACGCTGTCCGGGCGCTGCTTCCAAAAGAGGAAGTTCGGCAACAGGCGACGTATACTTTGCGGCAATAGTTCTGTTTTCCTGGCGGATCATGTTTTCCTTGCTTACTAAGGCGGAAAAGATCCAACATGGCAAAAGGATTGCGTATACACAGATACGGATCTATAAGTTGTTAAAAAATAAAAATCAGATTTCCCATGTTAAAGAATGAGAGTGAATTAATTATGAAAAAAAGCGCAATATTTGCATTATTACTCCTGTGCTCCGTTCTGACAAGTTATATCTTCAGAGATATGGATTTTTTGGCGAACGTTTTTATAATACTGAATAGCTTGACATTTATAATGACTGTCCTATTTCTAGTCATTGAACATGTTCAGTATAGAAAATAAGCTGAACAAGGATAATTTACTTGGAAAAATGGAAAACAACTGAATTTGTGGCAATGCTTCAGATTGAAGCGGACATTGCTTTGTACTAAAACCTGGGTGAACCAGGCTTTTTTCTGGTTTACTGTAAAAATTGTACCTGCATCTTCGTGCGAAACAGCGCTTTTAATGAAGAAAGAAGAAAGAAATCCTGTTCGCGTTGGCAATTTACATCAAAAAAGGTTCAGGCATAAACGCCAAAACCTTCGATCTTCATTCTTTAAAAATGGATGATCTGAATTTCCTTTATCGAAACTTGACGGTGATCAACAAAGCCCGGTCGGCATCGACCTGTTCCGGGTGTTCTAAACTTTGCATCAGATCGTTGACCTCCATTGAAAGCTGTCCATCGCTGCCGCCATCTTTTTCAAGTATCAAAAGCAGCGGCACCGGTTGGTTCAACGGAACGTCGATGGTTTCATCCAGACGATCCGTTCCGCGTGCTCCCCAGTCTGAAGTGAAATAAGCACCGTCTTCGCCAATCGGGACGCCCGGGGAAGACACGCCGCCGCAAGACCAGGCAAAGCGGGACTGATCGGCTAAAACCTGAATCATCAGGATTTTATCGTCGTGTTCAAGCATCCCGCTGGTTCCGCCGCCGGCCTCCTCCTGCCATTGATGATCCGCGTTTAACGTCCAGCTCTGAACTTCCAGCCCATCGACGGTCTCGTTGAGGTGCAAATCAAAAAAGAAGGTGGAATCCCCTTGCGGCATTAAATCAAGCAGAGTCTGGGTATCTTCGGAAAGCGTGTGCGGCGACACGCTTAACGGCGCTGTGGCGGTTGGTGTGGATTGACAGGCAGTGAACAGGGCAACAAGGCTGGATAGCGCCAAAGCGCGGAACAGTTTATTTTTCATGATTGTTTTTTCCTTTTATTACGATCTATGCTGCATCTGAAAACAGACCTGCGTTTTTTACGGGAAAGACTGAAATTTGAAGACCAGAGACAAGTCCGAGAGGAATTGTTTAGTAAATTGAAGCGTGGGAAGATCGAAAGATTTCGGGAAAATTTCGATCATTTGCGGCGGACGGCTGTTCGCATGCCGCATTGTACCGCAGACAGGCGTCGATCAAATCATGGACCGAATCGACAGAATAAGAAACCTGAGCTTTGATCGCCGGGCGGGCTGAATTCATCGCGAAGCCATACGGAATGCTTTGCAGCATATCCAGATCGTTCTGTTCATCGCCGATGGCGGCGGCCTGTTTCCGATCCAGACCTAACCGATCCAGAATCTCCAATAAAGCAGCTCCCTTGCTGCAGCCTGCACAGCTCATTTCCACCAGATCCGGACCGCTGCTGGTCACAGCCAGCCGGCCTTGGAAATGTTTGCCGAAGTAATCCAGGAAAAATGGGAGCCTTGCCGGATCGGCCAGGATCATAAAAATCTTATTGGGATACGCGGTTTGCGGCTGGTTCAAATAATCGCGGACCTGCCGCAGGTAAAGATCTTCTGGGAATCGCTTTTGAATCAGGCTGTCAGCCTGATAGGTGATCCGCTCGGTGATGTCGATATCCAATACGAAATCCAGTTCATCGCGAAAGGGTTCGCACAAATCGCACAGCTCGTTCAGCTCCGGCGGCATGACTTCCCGGCTCCATAAAAGCTGGTCGTTCAGTATCACCTTGGCGCCGTTGCAGGCGATGATATCGCAGTCGACAGCGTAATCGCGGATGATTTCCTCACGCGTACATGCCCGTCTTCCCGTGGCGATCAAAAACCGATTGCCCGCATCCTTCCAGCGGATGATCGCATCCCGGTTGGCCGGCGTCATTTTCCCCAGTTCCTGCGCTCCATGATATAACGTGCCGTCCAGATCGCTGGCGATCAGCCGGATTGGTTTTCTGTCCTTCATCTGTGGTTTCTCCTTTCCTCTCTGAAAAAATCCGTTAAAAACAGGGTATCACAATCGCTGAAGAAAGGCAAACCGGATTCCCGATCCGCGGCAGTTTCTCCTTATTTAGTATAAGGAACAAAACAGATCTTTCACCGTTGCGATCAAAGTCCGGCCGCAAAGGAAAACCTTGTAGGAAATGGCTTTATGAAGCCAACCCGCGAAAGTCAGATCGAAATCAATCCGGCATCCGCAAAAGACAGATGCAGCGCTTCCTGCCGCCGCTTGATCAGACAGTTCAGTCGGAAAAGAATCCGAAAAGGAAGGCAGAACTTCTTCATCAAAGAAAACTCCTGATGTAAAAACTCATAACGTGTTTCAGAAGAAAGCAAAATCCCGGCGATGAAAAACGATGAAACATCAATTTCATGGGAAGAAGTGCTTTAGAACAGGAGAGAATTTTGCTATAATAACCCATGCGGAGGATGCAGTATGAAATGGGAAGAATTTATCGAAGCCTGTCGGCAAAAGAAAATCGAATGTTCCGCTGTTCAGCAGAATCAGTTTGTGCGGTATGCGCAGCTGCTGCGGGAATGGAATGAAAAAATAAATCTTACTGCCATCACGGAATGGGAGGAAGTGCTGGAAAAGCATTTCTATGATTCGCTGGTTCCGTTTGCCGGCATGGCGCTGGACGCTGTCCACCTGTGCGACGTCGGGGCGGGCGCGGGCTTTCCTTCCCTGCCGTTAAAAATTATGAATCCTCAAATGAAGATCACAATTTTAGAACCGCTGAACAAGCGGGTTGTTTTTCTCAAGGAAGTATGCCGCGAGCTTCAGCTGGACAATGTCGAATGTTTGAATGTCCGGGCTGAGGACTACGCGAAAGAACATCGCGAATCGTTTGATTTGGTCACGGCGCGGGCCGTCGCCAATCTGCGCGTGCTGTCGGAGCTGTGTCTGCCGTTAGTAAAAAAGAATGGAATCTTTGTCGCCATGAAGGGGGCCGCCGGATTTGAAGAACAAGCCGAGGCGGAAAAAGCGACGAAAATTCTGGGCGCGGAATTGGAAAAGGCCGAGGAAGTCCATCTGCAGGACGGCTCAGCGCGCGTCAATCTGACCTACCGCAAGGTCAGAACCACGCCGCCGCAGTATCCGCGCGCCTATGCGAAAATCAAAAAGAGTCCGTTGTAAAGGAGTGTTTTTATGAGAGAAGTTCGGGAAATATCAATCGAGCAGATTCATCCCAACCGTCACCAGCCGCGGCTGGAATTTAACGAAGACGCGCTGATGGAGCTGGCGCAGTCGATCCGGGAGAATGGGCTGATCCAGCCAATCACGGTTCGGGAAGACGAAGACGGGTATGAAATCATTGCCGGGGAACGCCGCTACAAAGCCTGCATTCTGGCCGGATACAGCGAAGTTCCATGCAATGTCATGAGCGCCGACGAACAAAAATTAGCGGAGCTGGCGTTAGTGGAAAACATTCAGCGCGAGAACCTGACTTCCATCGAAGAAGCCAAGGCGTACATCCAGATCATGCGCTCTGCCGGCATGACGCAGGAAGAACTGGCGTCCAAAATGGGAAAATCCCAGTCCACGATCGCAAACAAGGTGCGGTTATTGAATTTGCCGGATGAAATTCAGGAAGGTATCTCCTCCCGTAAGATTACGGAACGCCATGCGCGGGCGCTGCTTTCGGTGGAGCCGGAAAAGCAGCGGGAAGTCTATGAAAAAATCGTAAAGAAGGGCATGAACGTCCGTCAGACAGAACAGCTGATCACCAGCATGAAAGAAGCACCGCAGCCGAAAACCGAAGCGAAGAAACCGGTCTTCAAAGGATTTGCCCGCAATATTAAAATCGCGGTGAACACAATTTACCAGGCGGTGGAGATGGTTCGCCGCACCGGGATCGCGATTGAAACTGAGGAAGCAGAAACGGACAACGACGTCCGGATTATCATTAAGTTTCCCAATAAATAAGGAAGAAACCCCATACTTTTAAGGAAGGTCCTGACAAAAACAGGCCAGAGGTCAACAGGCGATGGATAAAACAGATTGCCTGTAAGACAGGAAGGTTCGCCTACCTTGCTGGGGGACAATTATGCTCTGTGAATACCGAGTGAGGATTAAATCAAGATAAAAGGATGTGAAAAAATGGGAAAAATCATTGCCATCGCCAATCAGAAGGGCGGCGTCGGAAAAACGACGACGAGCATCAATCTCTCCGCCGGACTGGCCTATCTCGGCAAAAAAATATTACTGGTCGATTTTGACCCGCAGGGCAATGCGACACAGGGCGTCGGCGCGACCCGCCAGAGCTTTGTAAAAAGTATTTACGACGTCATTATGAGTGACGTGGAAGTGAAAGACGCTGTGAAAACCATGAAGATTCCGCCGCTGGATATCCTGCCGGCGACGATTGACCTGGCCGGGGCGGATCTGGAAATGGTTGAATACAAATACGGCCGCGAGAAGCTGCTGAAAAACAAACTGGTCGCCGTGAAGAACGATTACGATTACATCATCATCGACTGTCCGCCTTCGCTGGGATTGCTGAACACCAACGCCCTGACGGCCGCGGATTCGGTGATCATCCCGGTGCAATGTGAATACTATGCGCTGGAAGGCTTGACGCAGCTGTTGTCGACAATTCGTCTGGTACAGCGTCTTTTCAACAATAAACTGATGATCGAAGGCGTATTATTGACGATGTTTGATGCGCGGACCAAGCTGAGCGTCGAAGTCCAGCAGGAAGTCCGGCGGTATTTCAAGGAGCGGGTATATAAAACGTATATTCCGCGCAACGTCAAGCTGTCGGAAGCGCCTTCCCGCGGCGCCACGATTTTTGAATATGACGTAAAATCGGAAGGAGCCAAGGCCTACGCATCGTTAGCAAAGGAAGTCATTTCCTATAACGCAAAGGAGGCAAAAGCCAATGAAAAAGGATGAAGCCCGGCTGGGGAAAGGCCTGGGAGCCATTTTCGGCGAGGATTTAAGCAATGTGATCGAGGAGATCCAGCAGGGCGACGAAAGCCGTCAGAGCGAGATCAAGCTGTCGGAGATCCGGCCGAATCCCTACCAGCCGCGTAAAATATTCGACGACGAGAAGATCGGCGAGCTGGCTCAGTCAATCAAGGAGCATGGCGTCTTCACTCCGGTATTGCTGCGCAAATCGGTCAAAGGCTACGAGCTGATCGCCGGTGAACGCCGCGTCCGCGCCAGTAAGAAGGCAGGATTGAAGACGATTCCCGCGATCGTCATGGAGTTCACCGAAGAACAGATGATGGAAATCTCGCTGCTGGAAAACATCCAGCGCGAAGACCTGAACGCGATTGAAGAAGCTCAGGCATATCAGCGCCTGATCGAACGGCTGGACTACACGCAGGAAAAACTGGCCCAGCGCGTCGGGAAATCCCGCGAACACATCACCAACACCCTGCGGCTGTTAAAGCTGCCGAAATCCGTCCAGCAGCTGGTCACGGAGAATAAATTGTCAATGGGGCATGTGCGCCCGTTAGTCACGATTGAGGATGAGGGCGAAGCCTATGATCTGGCGATGAAGATCGCCGAGGAAGGTCTGTCTGTGCGCGAGGTGGAACGGCTGGTCAAGGAACGGCAGGAAAAACCGAAACCGAAGGCCGCCAAAAAGGCGGAAGACCCGAATCTGCTGTATGTTGAGGAAGTCATGCAGAACAAGCTGCAGACCCGCGTCAAGGTCGATAAGAAACAGATCGTGATTCAGTATTCCGGTACGCAGGATTTGAACCGGATTCTGGAATTGATTCATTGTCTGGAAGAAACTGAATCGTAAACTGAAAATCAAAAAGGCATATCCAAGCGTCGAACGTCAGACGGGGATATGCCTTTTTTCAATGTTCATGGATTGTTTTTAACCATGCAAGCTTGTCTGCGCAAGGCAATCAGAAGCTTGCGGCCGGTCTTTTAAAGCAAGCTGGCGCTTTGCGATCCATTATTGCGAAGCGGGATGACCACTGAAAATCTTCTGTCCCGGAACCATTTCCAGTCCCTTTGCTTCCATCAGTTCCTGAACGGTGACAAGCTGATAACCCATTGCGGTCAACTGCGGGATAATCGCTGCGGCGGCGTCCGCAGATTCCGCGTGGATATCATGCATCAGAATGATATCGCCGTCTTCCACGTTTTCAAGGACATGGCTGATCGTTTTCTGCGCATCGCGGGTTTTCCAGTCCAGCGTGTCCATGCTCCACAAGATCAGCGGCACAGCGGAAGCCTCTTTGACTTGTTCGCTGACAGCGCCGTAGGGCGGACGCAGCGTTTTGACCTGTATCTGGCGGCCGGTTAACTCGCTGACCAGTTCACTGACGCGGCTTAGCTGATAGTTCAGGCGATCGTTGGACAGTTTTGTCAGATTCGGATGACTGTAAGTATGCGACGCGATTTCACTGCCGCTCTCCGCAACCGCTTTGACAACGTCCGGATAAAGCTCGACGTTGGTCCCGACCATGAAAAATGTACATGCCCCGTCGCTGGCTCGCAAAGCTTCCAGAATCCGCGGCGTATTCTTGGGGTGCGGACCATCGTCGAAGGTGAGCGCCACCATCGGCCGGTCAGGATCGACAGTTCTTGGAGGAATGAAGAGATTCCCGCTGTCTTCCGCAGGTTTTAACAGAAAATGAGAACCCAGCTGCGCCCGGTCCAGCGACCATTGCAGCGGACTTTCTGGGTCCAGATGGATTGATTCCTGTTCCGAGGTTTCCTGTTTGCTTTTATCCAATTTACTTTCTGCGTCAATATTGACTTCGTCGTGGCTTGTTTCTTCTTCCCGTTCAGCCTCGCCGTTTTCCTTTAACGTCTCTGTGGGGACGGGAAGATCAAAGAGGAATGTCAGTTGATCTCCCTCAGAATAAAACCGGGAGAAATTCTCTGCCGTAGGGGCGCTGGCCTGAATAAACGGCAGCGTGTATGCGAGGGAGCGGGTAGCCTCCTGATTTTTCATCGCATCCCGGAAAAGCGCGGAGATCCGCTCCAGCCCGGTTTGATCGAAAGCCTGTTCTGCGCCGATCAATTCCCCTGTCTGTTGATCAAGCATGTAACCCCAGTGTTCTTCCTCGATATGATCGCCGACTTTTTTCTGAATTAAATAGACAACCGACATGGTGTTCTGCGCCAAAGCTTCAGTATGATAATCCGCTTTGATCAGGATCGGTTTTGGATCTTCCTGACTGGCAGCCGGCCACTCGGCGTATGCCGTTGACAACGCGCTCATCAACAAGCCAGCCTGCTGCCGGGCTGTGGCTTGGACAGCCTGCGGTTCCTGCGGATAGAAAACGACAATTTCTGCCGCGTCTTGTTTTTCATGCAGCGCCTGATCCAACTGCCGGTCTTCTGCTTCCAGAAAGCTGGGGCGCGTGGTTTCTGACCAGCCTTGTGTGCTCAGAAACAGGGATCCGGCCACTGCTGCGCCGATTCCTGCCATGCTGAACAACAGGATTGGCAGGCGGGAACTCCGGTGCTGTCGCTTCGTGTTTTTAGCTTCGATTTTCAATCACGATTCCTCCTTTCTCCTTTTTATTGTTGCCGAATTTTGTCGAATCATGAAAAAAGCAGAGATAAGCCGGGCGTAAATCAGAGGAAAGTTTTCATTTTCAGCGAGTTTTCACAAATTTCAGAAAGCATCGCGGATAAATCGAAGAACTGTCTTTATATTGCGGACAAATTTAAAAAAGTGTCTTGCATTTCATTGGAAACTAAGGCACTATAAAATCAAAGATACCGCTTACAAGAATGAAGGAGGAACAAGATGAGCGAAGGAAAATGGATGTGGGCTTTAGTGAAGGATAAGGCAGACGTCGGCTTAACGCTGAAACAGGTACCAATTCCGGAATGCGGCAAAAATGACGTGAAGATCAAAATCCGCAAGACGTCGATCTGCGGCACAGACGTGCATATTTATAACTGGAACGAATGGGCGCAGCATACAATTCAGATCGGCTTGACCGCCGGGCATGAGTATGTCGGGGAAATCGTCGAGGTTGGCGAGAATGTCGAAGGTTTCCAGATTGGCGACCTTGTCAGCGGGGAGGGGCATATCACCTGCGGCCATTGCCGGAATTGTCTGGCGGGGCAGCCGCATTTATGCCGCAACACCCAGGGCGTCGGCGTCAACCGCAACGGCGCGTTCGCCCAATATCTCGTGATTCCGGCGAAAAATGCGTGGCATTGCGATCCGTCGATCCGCGAGGAATTATATTCATGCTTCGATCCGTTAGGCAACGCGGTGCATACAGCACTGCAGTTCAATATGATCGGCGAGGATGTGCTGATCACCGGCGCCGGGCCAATCGGATGCATGGCGGCGGCGATCTCCCGCCATGTCGGAGCGCGGCATGTGGTCGTGACCGATGTCAACGAATACCGCCTGAACCTGGCCAGGACGCTCGGAGCGACCCGCACGGTCAACGTCGCTCAGGAGAAGCTGCCGGAGGTGATGCGTGAACTGGGCATGAAGGAAGGCTTCGACGTCGGTCTGGAGATGAGCGGCGCGCAGTCCGGCTTCAACGACATGATCGACAACATGAAAAACGGCGGCAAGATCGCGCTGTTGGGCTTACAGAAAGCGGACGCCCGGATCAACTGGGAAAAAGTCATTTTCAACGGGCTGACGATCAAGGGCATCTATGGCCGGGAGATGTGGGAAACCTGGTATAAGATGTCGACGATGCTGCAGAGCGGCTTGAACATCGACGCTGTGATCACTCATCGGTTCGATATTCAGGATTATGAAAAAGGATTCGCGGCGATGAACTCCGGACAATCCGGCAAAGTGGTGCTGGACTGGAGTTCGCTGCAGAAGGAGGAAAAAGAATGAATAAGATTGAAGCGCTGCACTATTACGCTCAGGAAGTTAAAGACATTAAAGAAGCCGGTTTGTTCAAAGGTGAAAGTCCGATCGTCACACCCCAATCCGCGCATGTGAGACTGGAAGATGGCCGTGAGGTCATCAACATGTGCGCGAACAACTATCTCGGTCTGGGCAACGATCCGCGTCTGATTCAGGCGGCACAGAAATCGTATGAGGAAAAGGGTTACGGTCTGGCTTCCGTGCGGTTTATCTGCGGTACGCAGGACAGCCACAAACAGCTGGAAGCGGCGATTTCGCACTTTCTGGGCATGGACGATACGATCCTGTATTCCTCCTGCTTCGATGCCAACGGCGGTCTGTTCGAGACAATTCTGGGACCGGAGGACGCTGTGATCAGCGATGAGCTGAATCATGCCAGCATCATCGACGGCGTGCGCTTATGCAAAGCCAAGCGTTTCCGTTATAAAAACAATGACATGGCCGATCTGCGGCTGCAGCTGATCGCTGCGGAGGAAGCCGGAGCACGGATTAAGCTGATCGCCACCGACGGTGTGTTCTCAATGGACGGCATCATCGCCGATCTGAAATCCATCTGCGATCTGGCCGACGAATTTCATGCGCTGGTCATGGTCGACGACAGTCATTCCGCCGGCTTTGTCGGAAAGCATGGCCGGGGAACGGCGGAATACTGCGGCGTGGAAGGGCGTGTGGACATCATCACCGGCACGCTGGGCAAGGCGTTAGGCGGGGCTTCCGGCGGCTTTACGGCGGCGCGTCAGGAAATTGTCGATCTGCTTCGTCAGCGCAGCCGTCCGTATCTGTTCTCCAACACCTTGGCGCCGGCCATCGTCGCCGCTTCGCTGGAAGTCTTCAAGATTCTGGAAGCCGATACCTCGCTGCGCGATCATCTTGAAGACATCACCGCTTATTACCGTCAGAAAATGACGGACTCCGGATTCGATATCATCCCGAGCGTGCATCCAATCGTGCCGGTTATGCTTTATGATGAAAAGACCGCCGGGGAAATGGCCAGACGGATGATGGACAAAGGCATCTACGTCGTCGCCTTCTCCTATCCGGTCGTCCCGAAGGGGAAAGCCCGGATCCGCACGCAGGTCAGCGCCGCGCATACCCGCGAAGACATCGACACGATTGTCCGCTGCTTCTGCGAAGTCCGCGAAGAAATGCGAAAATAAAGCAAAAAAGACCCGTTTTCGAGCAGAAAGCGGGTTTCTTTTCATTTCCAAAAACTTTTCAGTTCCTGAAAATGATTCCAGAAAGATCAAGAAAGCCTCAGAGTGAAGCCATGATCTGGATATATTGTGTTTATTTTGTGAAATCTTTGTGATTATATTCACTTGACGGATGAAGAGATTTCTGTAAAATAGGGGTTGTAGAGGAGATCTACATAGGAGGAAACATGAACAACAAATTTGTGAAGGTCGGTCTTGCGGGTTTATTAGCGGCAAGCATGACTGCTTGCTCAAATACGCCTGCGGAACCAAGTCAGGAAAAAACTCCTGACACGGCAAACTCCGGCGTCTATGACGTCAAGGGTACAGGTTATGGCGGAGAGATGAATCTGAAAGTCACGATCGCCGATCAGAAGATTACGGACATCGAGCTGGTGGACAGCCACGAAACCAATGTCGTCATTGATCGCGCGTTCCCGGTGATTAAAGAGAGAATTCTGGAAGCCAACTCGCCGGTCGTTGACAGCGTGACGGCTGCGACATTCTCGTCGTTTGGCGTGAAGGCTGCGGTTGCGGATGCGATGAAGCAGGCGGGCATGGATGTGGAAGACATCACAATGACCACGCAGGGACCGGAAAAACCAGCGTCTCAGCGTGAAGCGGAAACCTGCGATATCGTCGTTGTCGGCGGCGGTCCTTCGGGATTAGCGGCAGCCATCGGCGCGAAGCAGACCAATGCGAACGCCAACGTGATTCTGGTTGAAAAACTGGATATCCTGAGCGGCAACGGCAAATTCGATATGAACTTCTTCGATATCATCAATACCGAAGCTCAGAAAAAAGCGGGCAATGAGGAATGGACGGTCAATCAGGTCGAAAACTTCATTGAAAGCAAGTCGAAATCCGGCGAAAGCGCCGAACGCATCGAAGTCTGGGCCAACCAGGAAAACGAACTGGATGCCTGGCTGCGCGCGATGGGCGTCGAGCTGAACTACAACTATGGTGGAACCAACCACATGGCGGAAGACAACCAGTATTCCGGCGAAGTCATTCAGGCAGGTCTGGAAAAGACGGCGAAGGACCTGGGCGTCGATATCCGCACCGGCACTAAGGGTGAAGATCTGATTCTGGACGGCAAGGACGTCATCGGCGTGAAAGTCACAAACAACGATAACGAATCGTATGACATCAATGCGCAGGCAGTCATCATCGCGACCGGCGGCTTCTGCAGCAACAAGGAGCTGTTAGCCGAATATGCTCCGGGCTACGAAGTCATGAATACGTCGAACCAGATGGGCACGACGGGCGACTTTGTCAAAGTCTTTGAAAAGAACGGCTTCCAGATGGAAAACATGGGCAAGATGAGCGTGTTCTCCAACATCATCGTTCCACGCCGGGATCTGACAGGCGGTGCGGACATGAATCTGTTAGTCAACAAAGCCGGCGAACTGCTGAACGACAACAACGGCGGACTGGATCGCGCAGCGATGGTTCAGGGTCAGTTGGATGGCGCGGCTTTCTATATCACAGATAAGACGGGCTACGATTCATTCTATCGGATCCGCAAGCATGTCGGTCTGGGCTACTATGCGGAAGGCAAGACGATTGAAGAACTGGCGGAAGCGCTGGGTGTTGATGCGGCTGGGTTGAAGGCCAGCATTGAACAGTACAACGCAGATGCGGAAGCGGGCGCAGAAAACGCGGTCTTGGGCGAAGTTCCTTCCCGTGCATTGGATGCGGAAGGTCCGTACTACGGCGTTCGCGTCGAACCGGCAAATCACATGACCAAGGGCGGCGTTGTCGCTAACGAAAAAGCACAGGTTCTCTACGAAGACGGCACTGTCGTCAAGGGTCTGTACGCTTCTGGAGAAGTGACATGGCAGTCCGGCGGTTATTCCCAGTCGGTTGTCTTTGGTAAGGTCGCGGGCGAAAACGCTGCGGCAGAACTGAAATAAATCTGAACTTAAGACGTTGTTTAAGGTTCTCACCCGATTTGGGGGAAAGACTTGAAACTTCTTACAAACAAGCAGGCAGGACAGAGATATCAAGCTTTGTTCTGCCTGTTTTTTAATTTTTACGCAAAGCAAAACCGTAAAAAGGACAGGCAGCCCGCTGATCTCAGGTTCTTAATCGGATTTGGGCAAAAATAAAAAGGGCGGGCAAGATAACGTTTTATATCAAGCTTTATCTTGCCTGCTTCTTTGCATGGAAATGCTATTCCTGTCCTAAACCGGGTAAGAACCTGATCTCAGCCGTTGAATCCGCTACTTTGATCAGGCGTGATCGCTTGAATCATTTATTCTTCGAAGGTGGATTGGTTATCGTAGCTTTTTAGAAAAATGTGTAATTTCAAACCATAAAACAGTCGTAAATGGATTTCAATGCAATCGGAGCGATCAGAAACAGGCGTTACACTTTATTTATCTGACGATTGTTTTCCATAAAAACAGAAATAATCGACCTCGCTTATTCCTTCACGCTTGAATTCCGGCTTGTGCGAAGATCGAGAACATTATAAAATGAAATTATGAAAATCGCTTATTGTGAAGATGAAAAAACTCAGAAAGCGATTCTGGAAGAATCGCTTGGCCGTTGGGGCAAAACAGATCTGGTCTGGTATGAAAGTGCAGAACAGATGCTTTTTGAGTGCGACGGCCGATATCCGTTTGATTTGATCATCCTCGATATCCAGATGAAGAAACAGAACGGGATGGAGCTGGCGCGCAAGATCCGTCAGACTGACGCGCAGGTACCGATCTTGTTTTTAACGGCGATCAAGGAGTATGTGTTTGAAGGTTATGAGGTCAAAGCTCTGCGGTATCTGATCAAACCAGTTCAGGATACGGCGTTGTTCGCGATCCTCGATGAAATTCAATCTGCAGCTCAGCACTCGATTTTATTAAACGGAAGTCGGATTAACCTGAATGATCTAATTTATGTGGAAGCGGAAGCCCACTATTGTCATCTTGTTTTTGAAGATCATCGGCAGAAAGAGAAGATCGGCATCCGGGAGCTGAAGGCGATGCTGGACGAAACGTTTGTGATGATTCACCGTTCGTATCTGGTCAATATCGCCAAGGTGGATCAGATCCGCCGTGAGGATATCTCTGCGGGTCCGTTTACGCTGCCGGTCGCCCGGTCGCAGTTAAAGATTGTCAACGAGGCGTTCATTCAATATAACAAAGGAACAGGCTTATGATCGCGGTTTATCTTGTGGAGTGTTTGCCGGGAATCGGACTGATGATTCTGCTCTGGCTGCGGTTTCAGCGAAAAAGTCTGGCACTGGATTTGGCGGTGCTGGCCGGCGCGGCACTCAGTTATATGGGAACCCGCTCCTTTCTGCCGTTTTTCTGCGTTGCTTATCTGCTTTGTCTTGTCCTTGAACAGCAGCGAAGTCAGAGCCGGCCGGCGATTCTGGCGGTGATCGGCGTGAGTATGCTTTTCCTCGTCGGCTGCGGTGTATTGCAGGATCAGCTTCTGCTTTTTCTGATGATCAGCCTTTTGCTTTACGGCGTCGGCTGCGAAAACCAGCGGTTGCTGCGGCGCAGTTATGAAGACCGGATGATGGAATATCAGAATAAAATTCTGGTCCAGCAGATGGAGGAAGTCAATAATATCTATCAGATTATGCGCGGCTGGCGGCATGATTATCACAATCATTTACAGAATCTGAAAGCCCAGCTGCGGATGAATCAAATCGAGGAAGCGAAGAACTATCTGAACGCACTGGAACAGGATCTGGAAGACGTCTATGAGCTGGTGGACAGCGGCAACCTGAACGTCGACGCGATCCTGAATTCAAAACTGTCGATGGCGATCAAGAAAGAGATCGCGCTGGACTACAAAGCGACCGTGCCGAGTCAGCTTACCGTCGCCGATCTGGATCTGTGCGTGATTCTGGGAAATCTGATCGACAATGCGATGGAAGCGTGCGAAGGGTTGGCGTCGGACCGGTTTATCCGTTTATATATCGGCGTCTTTAAGCAGCAGCTTTACATCTCCGTTGCCAATGCGACCGCGGAGGTGGTGCGGAAGATGGATGATGAATACATCACGCATAAACGAGGCAACCATGGGCATGGCTTACTGCGCATCAATCGGGAAGTGGAGAAGTACGGCGGGTATATCAACCGCAAGAATGAGCCGGGGATCTTCGTCACAGAAATTATGCTTCCTTTATAAGACCATTCGTGCATGAAATTTTGCATTTCGTGCACTTTTTTCTTATTCGGCACTGTTTTTCTTTATAATCAAAATGAAGATAACGACAGGAAGGGGCGTCATTATGAAATACAGTGTGCGCAGCACCTATCATCTGGTCTATTCCCAAATGTGGGACTTTGATCGGAAATTAATATATTACGGAATCGCCGAGGTACTGTTTTCCGCCATAACGCCGTTGGTCGGAGTGTTCATGCCGTCGCTGATCATCGCCTGTCTGGAACAACAGGCCGGCGTGCAGACTTTGATCCTCGTTTGTCTCGGCGCGTTTTTAGTCTACGGCATGATCAACGGTATTCAAACCTTTTTAGAGAGTCGCTCGTCGACACAGTTTATCCTCTTTCGTTTAAAAAAGTTCTGGAGTGAAATGTTCCGCAGCACGATTACGCGGGATTATCAGAATGTGGAAGATTATAAAACACAGATCCAGATTGCGAAAACGGAGGAATGTTTATCGTCCAACGATCACGGTTTGGAAGGGTTTTGCCACCACAACATCAAGCTGGCCGTGAACCTTTTCGGCTTAACGTTGTACTCTCTGGTTATCGGGAAGACGAACATTCAGCTGATCGGCCTGTTATTGGGGTTATCGGTAATTCAATATTTTATTTATCGCTATGCCTGGAAAAAAGAAGCGGCGACCATGGAGGAATCCGGTCAGATCGTGCGGTCAATCTGGTATCTGCATAAGGAAACTTACAATGTGGCAACGGGGAAGGATATCCGCTTATATGGAATGCGAAACTGGATGGCTGAATTCTATCGAAGCCTGATCCGCCGGCTGGAAAAGATTGAAGGAAAGGTCCGGAGCGCTTATTTTATTTATGACATGGCGGGTATTTTCATTCAGGCGGTCCGGGATCTGGCGGCTTACAGCTGGCTGATTCTGAGTCTGATGCACGGTATGAGCATCGCGCAATTTGTCTTTCTGTTAGGCGTGATCAGCGGCTTTTCCACATGGTTTTCCACAATCAGCGAAATGATATCGTTGTTGAGCAACGATCTGATGCGGATTGGTTATTACCGCGATTATACGGAATCGGAAGTGGTTCATGCAAAACATGCGGAACCTCAGGATGCATCGGAATCCATGACCATTACCTTTGATCATGTATCGTTTCAATATGACAAACAACGCAAGGTTCTGGATGATTTTAATCTGACGATCCCAGCGGGGCAGAAAGTTGCGCTGGTAGGAATTAACGGGGCTGGCAAAACGACGCTGGTCAAGCTGTTATGCGGCCTGTATCGGCCGGACAGCGGCCGGATTTTACTGAACGGTCGGGAGCTAACGGAGAACAACCGGGAAGCGTTCCAAAAACAACTGGCGGTGGTGTTTCAGGATGCGATGATCATGTCGGTGACGATCGCTGAAAACATCTCCGGCAAAAATCTGGAAAACACGGATTGCGAAAAAGTGGTCGAGGTATTGAAGCGGGCGAATCTCTGGGAGAAGGTCAGTCGTCTGCCGCTGCAGGAAAAAACCTATCTTGGAAAAGATCTGAACACAGACGGAATTCAACTTTCCGGAGGCGAGGTTCAGCGATTGATTCTGGCACGGGCTTTATATAAGGAAGCAAAGATGCTGATCCTCGATGAACCGACAGCCGCGCTGGATGCGATCGCTGAAAGCGAGATGTATAAAATGGTGAACAATCTGGTCGAAGACCACACGGCGTTGTTTATATCCCATCGTCTGTCCTCTACCCAGTTCTGCGATCGGATCCTGTTTCTTGAACACGGGATGATTGTGGAAGATGGCACCCACGAGGAATTGATGAAGCGGAAAGGCAAATATGCCAGGATGTTTGAAGTTCAAAGTCAATATTATCAGGAAGGAGGGGAAGTCTATGAGTTTGAAAACAGCCTGGCAGGAAACCTGTAAATTCATCCGGATGATGCAGAAGAGCGAACCCCATGTGATCGCCTATCTGATCCTGACCGCTGCGATTACGGCGGCCGTGCCCTTTCTGCCGATTTACTTCTCCGCTCAGATTTTAAATTTCCTGATCGCCGGTCAATTTCCGCAGGCAATGCAGAACGTTTACTGGATGATCGGTTTCAGCGTTATTCTGGGGTTGAGCAGTAAGGCTTTGAATCAACGTTTTCTTAAGCTGCGCGATCTGTCGAAATACAAAATCCGTCAGCGTGTTCTTGAAAAAGCCTATCAGATTGAATATGAAGAATTGGAAAAAGCAGAAACGATCGACGAAATTCGCAAGGCGGATCAAGGCAGTAACGGCGGTGGCGGTACGGGGGAACAGCTTCGGGATCTGCTTCAATTTCTGACGATGTTCTTCTCCATGCTTTATTCTTTGGTCTTTGTCGCTGTTTTGTTAGTTCAGATTTTTACGCGGGCGCAGGACTATTGGATGCCGATAGGCTGTTTAATCTTCCTTTTCGTTGTATATGTGGTGGTCATTGTGATCGGATCACGATTGAGCGCGAAAGCAGGAAGACTGCTTCAGAAAATGAAACGGGATAACGTCCATAACAACGCGATGTGCGGGTATATCGGCAATCTGGGAATGAGTATTCAAAATGGCAAGGATATCCGGTTATATCAAATGAAGGATTTCCTGATGGAACTCTTTGACAAGACGCTGATAAGCTCCCGGCTTTATATTGCCTGGGGCACAACCAACGGCAAGATCAACGGCGTCATCACCTTTCTGACGCAGCTGGCTTCCGGGATGACCTATCTGGTCATCGGCATCATCGCGATGCAGGGTACCATCGGCATCGGCGAGGTCATGTTGTACGCCAACGCGATCCTGCGCTTCACGACCTCGTTAGTCACACTGGCGGCCAGCTATAACAACATCGCCTATCGTTACGAATACCTCAACAGCTATGAAGCCTTCATTCAACGTCCGAATATGAGCTATGAAGGGACGCTGCCGGTGGAGAAACGGGATGACGGCGAATATCATCTGACCTTCGATCATGTTTCTTACCGCTATCCGGGCCAGAGTGAAAACGCGCTGAAGGATATCTCCTTTGATCTGGAACTGAAGAAACACTTTGCGGTCGTCGGGCGCAACGGCGCAGGGAAAACGACGTTCATCAAGCTGATGTGCCGGCTGGCGGAACCGACGGAGGGAAGAATCCTGCTGAATGGGATTGATATCCGAAAATACGCGTTTGAAGAATACGTTCAGATCTTCTCCGTCGTTTTCCAGGATTTCAAGCTGATGGAAATGCCGCTGGGCGAAAATCTGGCGGCCTCGGCCCATGTCGATGAACAGAAGGCGATGCAGGTGCTGGAGGAAGTCGGACTGAGCGCCAGAGTCGCGGGTATGGAAAAGGGATTGAAGACGCTGCTGGGCAAAGAAAACGGTGAAGGAATTTTGCTCAGCGGTGGGGAAGCTCAGAAAGCCGCGATCGCCCGAGCGCTGTATAAGGATGCGCCCGTCGTGATTCTTGACGAACCGACGGCGGCGCTGGATCCCCTGGCAGAAGCGGAAATCTATGAAAATTTCAACGAACTGGTGAAGGATAAGACTTCGATCTTTATTTCACACCGCATGAGCAGCTGTAAGTTCTGTGATGAAATCGTCGTGTTCGACCACGGACAGATCGTCCAGCGCGGAACCCATGATCAGCTGGCCGGGCAGCCGGGCTTGTATCAGGAACTGTGGGAAGCGCAGGCGCAATATTACCGGCATCCTCCGCAGACGCTGGAAATGATTGGATCGCAAGCATAAACGGAAGGCAGGCCACGCCTTACGGATCGGAAAAGCGAAGAGAAACTGTTCGCTTTCCCGGTCTTTTTCTTATCCTGACGAAAAGTGGTAAAAGAGTGGGCAAAGTGGGAAAGCAGAGGATGAAGTCTGGCAGATTGATTGTTTTTTAGTCGGGGTAAGGTTACAATGAAACTAAAGAAAGAAGGGTTATCATGAAGATTGGAATTGGCTATTTACAAAGTATGAACGCGGATATGGAAGACCGCGATGTGCTGAACCGGAACTATCTGCAGGAACTATCCAAACGCTGCGGCCACACGTTGGAAATCGTACCGGCGGAAGCCTTGAAAGACGAAGCGATGACCGTTGTGTTTGTGGGTGGGGGCGGAACGGAGGGCCGCTTCCTCAAGCTGGAGCCGTATTTAAAAGCACCTGTTTTCCTGTTGACCTCCGGCGAAAATAATTCGCTGGCGGCGTCGATGGAAATCCTGTCCTATCTGCGCCAGAAGGGCGTGCAGGCGGAAATCCTGCATGGGGATCTGGACGATACCGCGGCCCGGTTAGCGGATCTGGTTCAGGTGTTCAAAGTCAAGCGGGAGCTGCAGGGGCTGCGCTTGGGCAGCGTCGGCGAGCCTTCAGACTGGCTGATCTCCAGTCATGTGGACGCTCGGGAAGTCCGGGAGAAGACCGGAATTGAGCTCGTTACGATTTCGATGGACGAATTCTTTGCGGAGATTGAAAAACATCAGGTCGAGGAAAACGAATATACCCGGCAGCTGCGCCAGCAACCGTGGCCGGAAGCGGAAATGCAGAAATCACTGGAAATCTACGGCGCGCTCAAGCGGATCTGTCAGAAATATCAGCTGGCCGGAGTCACGGTGCGCTGCTTTGATCTGTTAGGTCCGGTCAAGAGCACCGGCTGTCTTGCCTTGGCAATTCTTAACGCCGAGGGTGTTTATGGCGGATGCGAAGGGGATATGCCGTCATTGATCGCGATGACGCTGATCGGCAAGCTGACGGATCAGCCGGTCTTTATGTGCAATCCGTCGCGGATTCTCTCCCGGCAGAAACAGATCATCTTCGCGCACTGCACGCTGCCGCTGACCATGCCGAGCGCTTTCCGGCTGATGACGCACTTTGAATCCGATCTGGGCGTTGCGCTGGCCGGCCATTTAAGAGAAGGCGACGCGACGGTCTTCAAGTGTTCCGCGCTGATGGACCGTTACTTTGTCCAGGATGGCGAAATTGTCGAAAATCTGAACGAAAAACACCTGTGCCGCACACAGATCCGGGTTTCGCTGCCGCAGGGATTGGACACGCTGCTGCGCGAGCCGATCGGGAATCATCATCTGATCGTGCTGGGTCATTATGCCCGCCGCGTGCAGGAGTTCTTCCGCTTTCGCTGAGCGCCAGCCAGAATTTACTAATAAAAATTTCATAAGTCGTAAGTAAAATTTAAGATATTCCTTAACGTTATCCTTTATAATAAAAGCGGAAACGAGGTGCAGGAAATGAAAAAAACAGTCGCAGCAGCTTTGGTGCTGATCTTGTTGATCAGCGGTTGTCAGAATAAGGAGAAGCCGCAGCCCACCGAGAACGGCATGCTTCCGGCACCCGAGGAACAAGTGATCAACAACGAACAGCCGGGAATTGACCTGGCGTCGGCGAAGCTGCAGATCACGCAGACCGCGCCAATCCGGATCGCTTCGGAAACCGTCCGGCTGTCGATCAGCGAAGAAACGCTGGACGGCTGTACGATGGACGCGTGCGAGGAAGCGAAGAAGGCCGGTCTGAAAGGCACGGTCATCTTAGCGGGAACCAAGCTGAATCCAGGGCTGTCCCTCTTTCAGCTGTTTACCGAGGAAGCGATGAACGCCAAACCGCTGACCACAAGCAAGGGCAGCTGGAACGCGGAACAGTTAAAAGAACATCAGATCTGGACTAACGGCACAGTGTCCTTAGTCAATATGAACAATTTGATCGGCCGTACTGAAGGCGAAGATCAGCGGACAATCGCGGATCAGATGACGCGCTGGGTTTACGACGAAACTGCCGCGGTCGGCGAAATGCTTCAGGATTACCGCGTGCCGAGTCCCGCTTTATTCAGCGATCTGGACGCCGAAAGCAAGCAGATTGAAAATCTGAAAGTGACGGTCGCGTATCTCAAGCAGACATCCTTCCCGTCCGGAATTGAACGCACATTCCAGTCGATTGACGGACTGACGCTCAACGGCGATGGGTATGTCGTTTCCCTGAGCTTTAACAAAAAGGGAAAAGAAACGGTATCGCTGCCGGTCTTCATCGTTCAGCAGTACAACAAGGACACCCTGAAACCGGAAAGCTATTTCAACCTTCAGGATCAGACCGTGCTGATCACCAAGCTGAGCAGCGACGCGGTTCTTGAAGAAACACCGGAGCGGAAGGTGGTCGACGTTGCGGTTCCGTTCTATGAAGGCCAGGATCTGGCGGAACGCTTCGCGAACGCCGTCGGCAGTAAGGAAAAGAAAAAGGATTACGCCTGGGCGAAAGAGGTCGTAGCGCAAATGCGGACACAGCTGGTCGATTTCTACGCGAACCAGATTGGAAAATAAACAGAAAAAGCAAGGATGGATTAAAATTCCGCCTTGCTTTTTTTGTTAAAACGAGTTAGTCTGAGGTGCAGTGAAAAACATGATTTTAAAAAAAGCAGTGCAAGGAAAGATCTGAATTCTCACGCCCGCGTTGCACTGCTTTTCCACCCCCACTGACGGCGCAGCCTTTTTTGACACAAAGGATAAACCGTTGATCAGGCATGAATCATCCTTCTAAAGAAAAGAGGGTTCATTCTTCATTCCCCCTCCCTGGATCCCGGGGTGGATGTTGTTCATTGATAGATCAGTGTTCCTGTCCTCATTATAAGGCGTAGGCCGGAAAAAGCAGAGACAGAGGGAAAAAGAAAAACCGGGCTTGTTTTAACCCGGTTGGCTGGCAGGAAAAGGAACTTGTGATGTCTGCGGTCAAATGTCGATGCCCAGCCAGGCTTTGATCGCCAGACCGACCAGAAAGGAAATCACGGCGACCGAGCCGGAAATCACAAACATCTCAAGAAACCGCTGCTTGAAATTGTAGTCCTTGGCGACGGAAATATAATAATTGAAAACCAGAATAATCAGCGTCACCGTGACTAACAGCGCGATCAGCGCCGGGATGTAGGCTTCCGCCGGAAGCAGTAAATACGGCAGGCTCATCAAAGCGACGGTGATCATATACATGACGCCGGTATACAGACACGATTTGACAGCCTGCGGGTCATTGTCACTCTTGGCGGAGAGATAGGCCGAAGCGGTCATCGAGAAGGTCGCGGAAACGCCGGTGATCAAGCCGGACAGAGCGACCAGCCGGTTGTTCTGCAGGGCGAAGGTCAGGCCGGCCAGCGTTCCGGTCAGCTCGACTAAGGCATCGTTCATGCCCAGCACCATCGAACCGACAAACTGCAGGCGTTCCTCATCAAGCATCGCCAGCAAGGCTTGTTCATGCCGCTCTTCATCCTCGGCGATTTTCTCGGCTTCCGGAATTTCCTGAATTAAGCTCGTATAGGCTTTATCCGCCTTGTCCTCGCCGTTTTCCATCAGTTTCAGAGCGAAGGTATAGCCGAAAATTTTAGAAAGCAGGCTGTACCAGAACACCTTGCCGGTGTTCGGCTTGGGCTGCAAGCCGGTATATTTTCCCCACAGCTTGCCATGCGAGGCTTCTTCCTGGGCAATTTGAATCAGGATCTTGCGGTCTTCCTCCGACTTGACCGTCGCTGCGATTTTTTGATAGATATGATATTCGTCAATTTCATTCTGCTGCATCCGAATCAGGGTTTTCAGGGCAGCTCCGGAACATTCATTCATGTGGTTTACCCCCTATTTCTGTACTTCATATTACACTATTTGACGGAAGAATTCAAAATGGAATGGAAAAGAAACGGGCGGACAGCCGGCAAACAAAAGCGAAAACACCGCGGAAGTTCTCCCAGCTTAAAATAAGCGGCTGCGGCAAGGACGGAAAACGAAAATCAGAGCGGCAGTCAGGGGAGAATCAATCAACCGGCGAGCAGTCGATAAAGTTCAGCGGCAGTCCTTCAAGCAGCTTTTCCGCCATCGCAACCCGGCTGAAATCCTGAAGTACCAGCGGTGCATGCGCATCCCATCCATAACATACCGGACACTGCATGGCGGCGGCGATCTCCCAAAACTTCCGGAACGGATAGGCGCAGGTCGTTTCCGTGGATGCTGGATCAGTCGTGCTGATTCGGTATTCGTGCTGGCCGTAATGTACGCCGTTCAGGTTGATTTCCAACGGAATCCCCGTCCTTGCACTGACCGTGCAGATCCGCTTGGCCGCTTCCGCGCAGGCGGGGGTGAAGGTGCGGCGGCCAAGCATGAAGTAATCCGGATGGGCAATCAGACTGAACCAGCCGGTCGCTACGGCTTTTTCAATTTGACCGGCATAGAACAGCACGTCTTCATCATTATTATAGGCGTCGTAATCATAGACCAGCTCATAAGCTGGATTCGTTTCGATCGCTTTGAAATGTTGACCGAGAATCAGATAATCAACTTCGCCATGGAGTTGTTCCAACAGTTCCTGATGATCCTCGAGATACTCCGCTTCATAACCAAACCGCAGCGTGATCCAATCTTGATATTTGACTTTTAACTTGATCATGGAATCAACGTATTCCTGACGCTGGTCATAGGCCATGCGGCAGGTTGGCAGATGCAGCTCGGGATAGGGCATGTGATCGCTGAAACCGAGCAGCTCAAAACCGGCCTCGATCGCGCTGAGTACCATCTGATCATCAGTGCCGCTGGCATGACCGCAGCGGAAGGTGTGCGTGTGCAAATTGAATTTCTGCATGGTAAGTTCTCCTTTGACCGGCATCGTGCAGGTTAAGTTCAGTGTAACGGATGTCCGGCATCAAAGCAATCCTATTTCCTATTCCGCGGCAGCGGTTGATCCAGAACTTTGAAAAGCAGGCTGATTCAGCGGAGAATGCGATCAGAATCCGGGAGTTCCGGGTTATTTTGGCTAAAGACAGCGCCTGTATTCTATGATACAATAGCGGAGAAAAAGGGGATTTTATCAACCATGAAAGAAAGAGAAAAGTTATCTTCCCGGCTGGGATTTATTTTAATATCCGCAGGCTGCGCGGTCGGTCTGGGCAACGTCTGGCGGTTTCCGTTTATTACAGGCCAATATGGCGGCGGAGCGTTTGTCTTAATCTATTTGTTTTTCCTGATCCTGCTGGGGTTGCCGATTATGGTCATGGAATTTTCTGTCGGCCGGGCGTCGCGCAAATCAGTTTCGCATTCCTTCGACGTCCTGGAGCCGAAAGGGACGCGCTGGCATGGGTTTAAAGCCATGGCGGTCAGCGGCAACTACATTCTGATGATGTTCTATACGGTGGTCGGCGGCTGGATGATGAACTATGTGGTTAAAATGAGTTCCGGCAGTCTGAATGGTTTGGAAGCGGCGGACGTGTCTGGGGTGTTTGATGCCATGTTGAAATCCCCGGCGCAGCAGATCGGGTTTATGGTGCTGGCGGTCCTGCTGGGATTTCTGGTCTGCCGGTTAGGCTTGAAGAACGGTGTGGAACGGGTATCCAAGGTCATGATGTCCTGCCTGTTTCTGATCATGATCGTGCTGTGCATTCGTTCGCTGACCTTGCCGAATGCGATCGAAGGATTAAAGTTTTATCTGATTCCGGATTTTAACCGGATGCTGGAGGCGGGCATCAGCAACGTCATTTTTGCGGCGATGAGTCAGGCATTCTTCACGTTGTCGATCGGTATGGGGTCGCTGGCGATCTTCGGCAGCTACATCGGTAAAGAACGCAGCCTGTTCGGCGAGAGCTTAAATATCATGGCGCTGGATACCGTGGTCGCGCTGCTTTCCGGACTGATCATTTTTCCGGCCGCAGCGGCTTACAATATACCTGTCGATTCCGGACCGGGGCTGGTGTTCATTACGCTGCCGAATATCTTCAACTCAATGCCCGGCGGGCAGATCTGGGGAACGTTGTTCTTCATCTTCCTGTCGTTTGCCGCGCTGACGACGATCATTGCGGTGTTTGAAAATATCGTGGCCTTCGCGATGGATTCAGGGATGTCGCGGAAGATGTCGGTAGGGATGAATATTATTCTGCTTCTGGTCTTATCACTGCCTTGTGCGCTGGGCTTCAATCTGTGGAGCGGCTTCCAGCCGTTGGGCGCCGGCAGCACGATTCAGGATCTGGAGGATTTCATCGTTTCCAGCAACATTCTGCCGTTGGGTTCGTTGATCTACCTGATGTTCTGTACGCGGAAATGCGGCTGGGGCTGGGAGGCATTCATCGAGGAAGCGAACGCCGGAAAAGGACTGCGCTTTCCAGAGAAGATCCGCGGCTATCTGCGCTGGGGTCTGCCTTGCATTGTCATCTTCATCTTTTTCCAGGGCTACTATGCCAAGTTCACCGGCTTCGCGCAGTTCTGGCTGCCGTTAATCATCGTGGCCGGCATCATGATGTTCCCGCTGAGCGCCTGGCTGAGTCAGCGTAAATCGTAATAAAAACCCTCGTCTAATTGACTCTTCTATCAGGGAGTTGATTTTGGACGGGGGTTTTCTTTGTGCTTTGCGAACGTTCTTTTCATTTGGAACAGCCAGACTTCGCGGGAAACAGGAATCCGTGCCGGAATCCGGGGAGGGACAACCCTCTTTTCAAAAGTTCAATTATTCTTTCCTTTTCCAGCCAGTTTATTCTTTGTCCAGCCGGCAATACTTCACGAAATGACTCACGGAAAAATGTTTTGGGATTGCCTGCCTGAGTAAGAAAATAATTTCCAACGACCGCTTCCCAATGTCCGCATAAAGATATTTTTTGTGGATTTTTATTTCTCTTGATCGAAAAAATACAACCAATATCCATCCTTGATTTTCCTTTCAAGCTCAGTGGCGTGTTATCTTATTTTTTCTTTTTTGTTTTGATGAATATTTGAAGATCAGCCTATGAGTTCAGGCTGAGTCAAAATTAAAACCAACATGGCCATTATAAACGGCAAGGCCACGAACAGAAAGTTGGGAATTCCTTTTGGATTGTCGTAATCTGTATAGATTCTCTTTCCCAGATAGTAAATTTTGATTGTTTCTGGAAAAGTAGTTCTTCCATCTACTCGAAATTGGACTATTTTAGTTCTCTTTCGTCTGCCCTTTATTGAATACGAATACCGCACAGCTTCGATTCCACTACCATCCGCATAATAGTAGCTTTTTTGACTGCCTGTTATCGTTGCATCAACAACCTGCCCAGATTGTTTTGCTTTTTCAATTTTCTTTTCTTGTCCCCATCCGATAATTTTTTTATTAAGCAAAATAATCTCAATAATCCATACCATGACAAAGGTCAGCAAAGCCGGAGCTGCAGGAATAATCAACTGCATGGCTTGTTTCCAGAGTTCTTCTTCACTCGTAAGCATGTTCCTACTCCCTATCCAGTTCTCATTGATGGAGAAATTATACCATCTTTCATATCAATAAAAAACAGAAGTTCTGTGTTTAACGTAAGCCAACATAAAAACTTCTGTTTTAAGAATTTGGCGTAAACGAACTTTATTCGTTCAGAGAGAACGGGCGCGCTCAACCCGGCGGAGCTTGCCTTTGACAGAAAGCTCTCCCGCTCGGATTAACGGCTGTGGATCGGCTTGAATCAGCGTAATAAAGGTCACCCGTTCCTGTACTTCGATCGTTCCGATCTGTTCTGCACGATACCCCACGCTGCATAAAGCGCCGACAAAATCACCAGGGCGCAGCTTATGCTGCCGGCCGGCCCGGATTAAGATCGTCGCTTTGTTTTGTTTCAGTTCAGCCGCTTTCTCCGGCTGGCTTTGATTTTTTGTTTTCCAATGCGCTAATCCTGAGTGATCATCCAACGGATCCAGTTCGAAAGTTTCATCCTGAATTTCCAACGTTTCCAGAAAGGACGAGTAGCGGTTTTGCTGATTGGGCGTGAGGAGGGCAACCGAGGTACCCGGCTGATCAATCCGTCCGCAGCGCCCGCAGCGGTGAATGAAGGATTCCAGATTCAATGGCAGATCCCAATGCACAATCAGCGATAAACCGTCGATATCCAGACCCCGCGCCGCCACGTCAGTCGCGCATAAGACCCGCAGTTGTCCCTGACGAAATTGTTTCAACACGGCAAACCGCTGATCCTGTTCCATCCCGCCGTGCAGGGCATCCGCACAAACCCCTTTTTTCTTGAGTTGTTCTGCGACTTCTTCCGCCATCACCTGCCGGTCGCAGAAAACAATCGCGGAGGGTGCTTGGATTGTGGAGAAGACATGAAGCAGACCGGTAAGTTTTTCAGTGTTGGAAACCGTCAACGAGGTCAGGCGGATATTCTGATTTGTCTGGCGAGGCGAATCAATCTGGATCATCAAAGGATCGTGAACCGTGATTTCCGCCAACTGTAAAATTTCCGGACTTAGGGTTGCGGAAAACAAACAAGTTTGAATGGGGGAAGGAAGCTTTTCTAAAATCTGATGAACGGTTTCTGTCAGCCCCAGCGAGAACATCTGATCCGCTTCATCCAGAACGACCATTTTCAGCTGGGAGAGATCGAGCGTTCCCTGTTCTATATGATCCCACACCCGGCCCGGGGTACCGACGACAATCTGAACTCGCTGCTTCAGCTGGTATTTCTGACTTTTCATCGGCTGCCGGCCAACCAGCCGTGCACACGTCAGACGTCGGAACAAACTGAAATTCTGGATTTCCTGAGTGATCTGATCAGCCAGTTCACGCGTCGGAGCGAGGATTAACGCCTGCGGAAGCCGGTCTTCAAAATGACATTGTTGGCAAACGGGGAGGGCGTAGGCTGCGGTTTTTCCTGAGCCGGTCTTCGCCTGGACCAGACAATCCCGTCCCTGAAGAAAAGAGGGAATCACCTGTTCCTGAACCGGGGTGGGCTGCGTGTAGTGCAGCGCTTCAACCGCCTGACGCAAATCGGCTTCCAGTAGTTCAAATACGTTGTTGTTATTCATCGGGAGAACCTCCTGTCAAGTTTCTTATAATAAAGAATAAGATCAATAAGTCTGGCTCTCAGCATATCAGCAGAAGCCCAAAAACACAAGGATTAAATCAGGTCTACAAATGTAATATTATCGTAAGGTTTTCTGATGAGCGGCCATGCTACAATGAAAAAAGGAAGAATCTGGGGTGATATCGAATGAAACAGCGGAAAGACCGGATTATTTCGTCAGCCATTTTATTTTCTGTGATCCTGGCCGGCGTCTGCGTCGTCTGGTGGGGATATGCATCGCAGTATCAGAAAATTTTAGGAACAAGTCCTTTCTCACCGATGCTGCAAAAGCCTTCCTCTGCATTGGTCTTTACCGTTTTGACCGCAGGGTTGACCGCCGGGATCTTTGTTTTCTTATTCAGAAAGAAACTTCCGTTTTTTCAGCTGCGGACAGCCGCGGCGGGGATTATGACGACGCTTGTTTTGATCAGGGCAATGGAATGGGCTAACGAATCTGATTTTCCCAGTATCCTTGCTTTCCTCTCACCGTTAAGCATGCGATATCTGTTTATTTCTCAAAGTCGTGCGCATTGGACTGATGTCCACTTTTCTTTCATTCTGACTTGTATGCTCTGCGGAATTCTTTTGTCTGTTTTGATTGTCAGAAAACAAGTTCATTGGAGCTGGACGGCGGTTCGCATGACGATTCTGGCGAATGTATTTGCGATCGGTACGATCCATGGCGGAATGCTTACGTTATATCCTTATGTTCTGGAAGTTCTGATCGAAATTCTCATTGCGGAACAAATCATTCAGGGGATACAGCGCTGGATTGAAAAATGAAAGGGGGAAGTAAAAATGAACTCACAAGGACCGACAATTTTATGCCGCATTTGTAGTTGGCTGCTAATCTATTTATCCCTCGTGCTGGGCTGCTGGCATTTTAATGGGGGATGTCGATTTTTCCACTTTTATGGAGATGTCCGCATCATTCCGGGGATGTTGACGCTCTTTATTCTTATAGGAATGTCGATTCTGGGAGCGGTCTTATTTATCCTCAGCGATTCCATACACGCTTTGGCAGGATTCGCTGTGGGATTGGTATTGGAGCTTGTTTTATTAGCGGTGGCAGTCTACGATGATGGACTTTTAGGTGCTCTTCTGATCTGTACCCTACCAGCACTTCCTTATTTGATAATTTTAAAGATCATTAAAGTGATTACCGGTCTTATCATCCCCATTTCAGCGGTCACAGGAATTCTATTTTTACTTCAGTTTGTTTTGATCGTGCTGAGTTTCAAATATATTAAAAAGCTCCATTGGGGATGTATCGCATCCCAGCTGGCGGTGATCAGCGGTTATGCGCTGTTCTGTTTTTACGACAATGTCCTTGAAACCTGGATGCTCAGCTTCTTCAGTATGCTGACGCTGGTCAGACTGGCGGAAATTCCGTGGATTTGGGTGGACACTCCCGCAAAGCGGAGTTTGAAAGCAGAAAAGGGATCAACAGATGAATAATTCGCGATACAGAATGATCTTATACCGGGCGGGCAGCTGGCTTCTGATCTATTTGTCGCTGTCGCTGGGCTATTGGCTGAGCTGAGGGCCGGAACTTCATTCCCTGCGATTCTATGGCGAGCCGTGGGTTCAGCCGGGGATTTCTTTTATCATGATTTCGGTCGGGTTGATGATCGTGGGCCTTTATTTATTCTGGATCAGCGATGCAAAATACCACATCGCAAGCTTTGCTTCAGGACTGGCAGTTCTCCTGTTTTTAATGACGCTGATGCCGCTGGATGACGGTTATTTTGCGGCGTCGCTGCTGCTGGAGATCCCCGGAATTCCACATACGCTGATTCTGAAATTTTTGAAGAGAATGCTGGGCCTTGCATTGCCGATCGGACTTGCGCAGTCCGCCGCGTTTCTTTTTCAAGCAGGATTGGCGGCGTTGTATATAAACAAGGCAAAAAAGATCCGCTGGGGATTTGTTGCGGTCAAGCTGGCGATCGTCAGCGTTTATGGGCTATTCGTTTTTTATCCTGAATTAAACGGCGAATGGATGCTTAGCTTTTTCGATCTGCTCAATCTGATCTGGCTGGCGGAGCTTCCCTGGCTGGGACTGGACTTCTCCGCAAACCCAAAGCCGTAAAAAACCAGCGCCCAACTTAATCACTGCTTTATAACGCCTTTTTCAAGCCTTTTCATGATACAATCAAAACGAGGTGATCGTCGTGAAAAACGGTTGGTTTACGATCAAGGAAGTTTCCGATTTGTTTGATAATACGCGCGGAGCCATTCGCTTTTATGAAGAGAAAGGGTTGATTCATCCGCGTCGGGACGAACATGATTTCCGCTGGTACAGCGTCGACGATATCTTTCAGCTGTTCTATTTAAGACGTTATGCGTCGATGTCGTTTTCGCTGGATGAAACATTGCATACCTTTGTCAAAAAAGCCCAACTGACGCTGCCGGAAATTCAGGCTCAGATCACGAAACGCGAACAGGAACTGGATGTGCAGATTGAACGGCTGATGCGTCAGCGGGAAGAGCTGCGAAAATACCAGCGGGTTCTCCGGGAGTGCCAATTCCCGCGCACGGTGATTGAGGAATGTCCGGATTATTATGTTCTGAGCGCGGATGCTTTCGCAAAGATGACGGCTGCCGATCTGTCGGCGCTCAAAGCGCTGATCGCGGCAATGCCTCTGACCAGTGTTCATGCCGATCTGATCGAAGGACCTTCCGGCTGGCATTCAGTCACCAGTCTGGGGATCATCGAAGCCAATGCGGGCGGCAGGGATTCCATTGCATCCGAAAATGCGCAAGCTGCAAGCCTCAAAAGCAGCGGTTCGCTGCGTGTGCTGCGAATGGGACGCGATGCCGGGGCAGCTGATCGAAAAAGCGCTGGCGTTTCGGGACGAGGTGATCGCCTCCGGCAAGACGGTGCACTCGTTTGTCAGCACCAGTCTGATTCTGGTCCACACCCAGGAGGGCAAGACGATCGAATATCACAAATGTTACGTTCCGTTTCAGGATTGTTAAAAATATCACTTGCCTGTACAGTACCTGTATACCCTAAAATGGTTCCAGAAACGTTAGGAGGGAATCAGAGATGAACTTATCTCGCAGAGAGTTTCTGAAAAGCTCCCTGGCCGCGGCCGCGGGCATGGGCGCACTGGGGTTGCTGGGGGCTTGCAGCACCAATGAAAACACAACATCGACACCATCGCCGGAAGTCACGGGGGACACCATCGCCGCTGCGTTAGATGCGCCATATACCGCGCTGTCCGCAGATGCGATCACAGAGAAAACCGTGGATTTCGTGATTGTCGGAGCCGGGCCGGCCGGCCTGTGCGCCGCCGTGAAAGCTGCGGAAAACGGCCTGTCCGTCGCTGTGGTAGAGAAAACCGGCGCGACCGGAGGCTGTGCAAAATTCGGCATGGGCATCCTCGCGATCGGCACTGAGCTGCAGAAAGCGCAGGGAGAAGAACTGGATCTGGACGCGATGTACAACATGTTCACGGAGTACACGCACTACCGCACCGACTGCGTGCTGATGCGCCGGTACTTCGAGGAATCGAAGGAAACGCTGGAATGGATCGAATCAATGGGCGTCGAATTTGAAGAAGCCGCGCGTTATTTTGAAAAATCCTATCCGACCTGGCACATTGTCAAATCAGAAACGGGTGTGATCGGCGGCGGTCAGGCGAAGACCATGACCGATCATCTGGAAGCTCGGGCCCGCGAACTGGGCGTGGAGTTCTACCTGGAAACCCCGGCCTGCCTTCTGGAAACGGAAAACGGCAAGGTCAGCGGCGTCTGCGCCGTCAGCACGGATGGCAAGCAAGGCTATCATTTCCTGTGCAATGCGGCCTTGATCGCCACCGGCGGCTTTGGCAACAACGAAGAATGGGTTAAGGAACAATTCGCTTTGAATCTCGATCAGGACTTCTTCGGCATGCGCTTCCCGGGACATGAAGGCGACGGCATCCAGATGGCGTGGAATGCCGGCGTGAAGCAATCGGAGATGATCGAGGAAATGATCTTCGATATCTTCCAGCCAGGCTCGACCGGAGCTTATACCAACGATATCAAGCTTGTCATGCAGCAGCCGAACCTGATGGTCAATCAACAAGGCAAGCGGTTCTTCAACGAGGAACAGGTGCAGAACACGACCTATACCGGCAACTCGCTGCGCAATCAGACAGGCAACACCGGCTTCATGATTCTCGATGAGGCGATCAAACAGAGCTATGTTGAGGCGAATCATGTCGATTTCACCAGCCGGGTCTGGAATACCGACGACTTCACACAATTTGACGCGAACTTCAAGACGATGGAAGAATCCGGTTACACGGCGATCGTCAAAGCTGATACGTTGGAAGAACTGGCGAACAAGATGGGCATTGATCCGCAGGGCCTGGCGGCAACGGTTGAGGAATACAATCAGCTGTGCGCCGACGGTTACGATCCGTTAGGCAAGGGTGCGGCGTATCTCAAGCCGATCACGACCGCTCCGTTCTATGCGGCGCAGTATTATCCATCCAGCTATGGCACGCTGGGCGGCATCAAGGTCAATTCCAATCTGGAAGTGCTCGATCAGAACGATCAGGTCATCACCGGTCTGTATTCGGCGGGCACCGATTCCTGCACGGTTTACGGCGACAGCTACATGTTCCTGCTTCCAGGCAACACGATGGGCTATTCCGTCAACACTGGCAAGTTTGTCGGCGAAGCGGTCAGCGAACTGCTGAAAAAATAAGTGCAATCCCAATGATTAAACGAACTGGAGTCCATGTGATTCCAGTTTTTATTTTATCTTTCCGTGAATTTTGTTTGTCTAAACGCTCTCTCTTGCTTTCCTTGCGTTTCCCATTCCGATCAGATCAAACAGGCTGATGTTGATCTGATCGGATATCCCATGTCCCTCAGGTTGGGCAAGCTGCGATCTTTTTGCGGCCGAAAAGAAAACCCGGGGGACATCAGTGCCCACAGCCAGCTGCGTATAAGCGGAAATCGCTGAAAAAAAGTTGGATTCCGTGAGAAATCCAACCGGTAAAATCGGGAGCGGAGAGGGTTGTGATCAAGCCGGCATCCTGTTTTGAAGCTTACGGATGCGATTAATCCAGCTTGTCGATCTGACGTATAGCGGCACAGAGAACATCGGCTCCTTTGGCCAGATTTCCATAGTCTGTCCATTCTTTCGGGCAGTGGGTCAGTCCGTTATGGCTCGGCACAAAGATCATGGCCGCAGGCCAATGTTTGGCGAAGATCATCGCGTCATGGCCTGCTCCGGAATCCATCCTGAGCGTGCTGAAATGCAGGGCTGCCGCCTGTTCTTCCAAGATCTTTGAAAATTCTGCGCAGCAAGGCGTCGGCGGAACGTCCGAATACAGCGTCAGCTCCGTTTTAACGCGGAACCGGGATTCCATCGCTTTGAGCTTCTCTTTTAACAAAGCTTCCAGTTCATTTAGAATTTCCGGTTTTCCACTGCGGAAATCAACGGAGAACACAGTGCGTCCGGGCACGGCATTGATCTCGTTTGGATGATTTTCAAATTTTCCGAAGGTGACCGTCGCCCGGTTTGGATAATGTTCTTCAACCAGCGCGGCCAGTTCGCTGATCAAGGTGCAGGCGGCGATGCCCGCATCTTTTCTTAAATTCATCGGAGTAGAAGGGTGAGAAGTCGCACCGTTCACCGCGACTGTGAACCAGCGGCAGCCATAGATCGTTTCCACGATGCCCAGATCGGTGTGCGTGCTTTCCAATCGAATTCCCTGTTCGAGATGCAGCTCCAAAAATGCCTTGATCGAATCCGCTTTTCTGCAAGTCATTTCCAGATTGCCTGAAAAGCCGCATTGCCGGATTGCTTCCCGCAGTGTAACGCCATCCTGATCCCGCAAGGTATCCAGCTGAGCTTCGCCATTTTCACCGGCGATATAGCGGCTGCCGGTCAGATTCGGGAACCGGGCGCCTTCCTCCATGATTGTCGCCAGAACCTGAAAGGAGCTTCTTAACGGTTTTCCGCTTTCCTTCAACATTCTTGCGGCTTCCAAAGCACAGACGATGCCGGCCTGACCGTCGAAATAACCGGAACAGCGGACGGTATCGAGATGGGAACCGGAGAGAATTACCGGGGCGGTTTCATCGGTTCCCTTCAATTCGCCATAGACGTTGCCGACGCCATCTTCCCAGGTCCGCAATCCGGCAGCTTCCATTTCTTTTTTCAGATAATCGACGGCCTGCAGGTAAGCCGGGGTATAGCTCAGCCGGGTCGTCCCTTCCTCGCCCGGTGCGCTGAAATCACGGAGTGTTTCCAGATTGTTTTGAATACGGAATCGATCAGCCATAGATAAACCTCCTGTTTTTATGATAATGTCAAGAAAAAATTGACAATATCAACTTTTGGTTTTATTATAACGATAAGCCCAGGGAAAGTCAATGTCGTTTATCAGCCCTGGAACAAGGATAAAGATTTGAAGATGAGGTGTGTTATGAATCAGGAGAATGGCAAGACGATTCAGTCCGTTGAACGGGCGCTGAGCATCATTCAGTGCATTGATCAATCCGCCAACGGATTGACGTTGACAGAATTAAGTGAAATGTTGAATCTGAACGTCGGCACGGTGCGGGGTCTGGTGATGACGCTGCTGAATAACGGTTATCTGATCAAGAGTGAGAAGAACAACCGCTTTTTCCTCGGTTATGAATTTCTGATGAAGGCCAATCGGGTCAGCGAAGGTTATGTCCGTTATCTCAGGACCTGTGCGTTTCCATATATGGATCGCATCGCGGCAAAGCATCAGATGAATATCTGGCTTCAGATTGTTCTGCACAACCGGATCTATACGGTAGACGTCGTGGAACCAACCCAAACGTTTTATACTTACAGTCCTAAAATGGGGGCAGATATTCCGCTGCACGCTTCAGTGTCCGGCAAGCTGTACGTCGCATCGCTGGCGGAAGCGGAACGGAATCTTCTGGTTTCGGCGCTGGATCTCAGAGCGATTGTGCCGAATACAATCACGGACCGCGCGGTTTTCCGGCAGGAAATCGAGAAGATAGTCCGTCAGGGCTATGCGACGGTCAATGAGGAAACCGATATCGGCATGAGCGCTGTGGGCGTACCGATCATCACGGCGAGGCAGCATCTGGCGGGGACGCTGAGCACGGTGGCGCCGACACCGCTGTTACGGATGAAGCAGGAAGACGTTTTGCCGGAGCTGCTCGCTGCGTGTCAGGCGATCGCTGCTCATCTCTCGCAACAGGAAGTTGATTCGTTATTTTAATCCATAAGGATGAGCTTTCTTTTATAAAAGGAAAAGAAAGAAAAACCGTCAGATTCGAATGAAACATCAATTCAAAGTCTTGTGTTTAAGCCAGCCCAACAGGCGGGGCAAAGAATAAACAGGAGCAGAAAGTGGGAAAGCAAAGCCACTTAGCTTGCTTTCATGCAATATTTGCAACCGCATTATGCGCGGTAATGGAGGTAATCATGAAAAAAGAAGATTTTCTGTGGGGATCCGCAACTGCGGCCTATCAATGTGAAGGCGCGGAACGAAGGAGGAAAAGGGGAAAGCAACTGGGACGCGTTTGTCCACGATCCGGATAAAAATCCCAAAGGCATCACCGGCGACGTCGCCAATGATTTTTATCATCGCTATAAGGAAGACATCGAACTGCTGGCAAAGGGAAATCAGAACACCTTCCGTTTCTCCCTGTCCTGGAGCCGGATCATCCCGTCGTCAAATTGGCAGATCAATCCTCAAGGCGTGGCGTTTTACCGCAGCGTGCTGGAAGAATGCCGCAAGCACGGCATTGCCGCCAATGTGACACTGCTGCACTACGATATTCCGCAATGGATCGAGGCGGAAGGCGGATATCTCAACGATCAGTTCCCGGCCTATTTCGCCCGCTATGCCGGGATGGTTTTCGATCTGTTCGGCGATTCCATTCCGTATTACGTCACGATCAACGAAATAACGCACAATGCGAACTGTGCTTATCTGCAGGGAAAGTATCCGCCGAATCATCACAGCGTGCAGGAGCTTTGCCACGTCGGCTACAATCTGGTGATCGCGCATGCCCGGGCGGTTGCGGAATTCAGAAAACGGAAGCTGAACTCTAAAATCGGCATAGTGCATACGACCAATACCGTTCAGACGCTGCTGGACACCGAGGAATATCGGATTGCCCGTCATCGCGGCGACCTGTTTAAAAATCTGTGGGTGACCGATCCGGCGATTCTGGGACATTTCCCGGAAGATTTACCCGGTTTGTTAGAGGAAGCGGGCATTGATCTGAGCTTTGTTAAAGCGGAAGACCTGAAACTTCTCAGCGAGAACACGATTGACTTTCTGGGTCAGAACTGTTATACCCGGACGCTGGTTAAGCCGTATGTCAGCGGCGAAACGAACTATTACCGCGATTATGAAGGAAAAGGCGAAGTGCTGGAAAGACTGGTTGTCAAAAACTGGTTTGAAAGCGATTATGATTTCTCTCTGCCGCGGGATGAATGGGGCCGGGAAATCTATCATAAAACGGTCTATGACATGCTTAAGGGGATTCAAAAGCGGTATGGCGATATTCCGGTATTCATCACGGAAAACGGCTGCGCGCTGTACGACGAAGTTGATGAAAACGGTGAGATCCACGATGACAAGCGAATCGATTTCATGAAAAATGTTTTCCATTGGATGTTGAAGGCCCGGGAGGAAGGCTGCAATGTGATCGGCTATTATGCCTGGAGCAACGTCGATGTGTACAGCTGGATTAACGGTTATAAAAAGCGGTATGGTCTGGTCTATGTCGATTTTGATCACGATCTGAAGCGGATTCCAAAGAAAAGCTGGTTTTGGTACCGCGACTTTATCGCTCACAGCGACCGGGATTAACGCTGCAATTCGCCGTGTCCAGCGGCAAGCAACCGGCTATTTGCAGGGATCGGCGTGCGGATTCAGAAAGCAATGGGTTTGCGGCGCTGTCCAAGACGGATTAGACCCAGCTCATTTCCGGGCACCTTGAGAAATCAGGCGGATGCCAGAAGCCGTAAAGGATTTCGGGCAGTATCAGGCAAGCGTGGCGAAGGACTCTGAAAATGGCCGGCGCTCTGCCTGAAAATCATTTCACGTCATTCAAAACGGTCAGTACCTGAGACGGCAGGGGATTGACCGTTTTCTTTTGCACAGAAGGAAGAAACATCCCCGGTGTTGTGCGGAAACGGCGCGGCGTCTTTTCAAACAGAAGGATTTCAGGGAATGACGATTCGCCCCCATTGTTTTGTAAAAAGTGAATATTTTGGTCTTCAGACTCAGCCGGACAAAGAGGGAATGGAATCTTAAAAAGTTCTTAAATCGTCGGAAATAATTTCCAAAAGATCTTAAGAATCCCTTATTTTAAAGGGAGATTGAAGGATTTCACTAGGCAAATCCAAAAAATATGGTAAACTGTACCATGAACATTTCGGAGGTGAGAGAATGCTGAACGATACGATAGCGGCGATCTCTACCGCATTGCAGGACGGCGCGATTTCGGTGATCCGGATCAGCGGCCCGGACAGTCTGGCGATTGCCGGACGACTGTTCAGCCGCCGGGTGGACGATCAGCCGACACATACCGTCCGGTATGGCTATATCATTGATCCCATCAGTAAGGAAGCTGTCGACGAGGTGCTGCTGACGGTTTTCCGTGCACCGAAAACTTTTACACGTGAAGACGTTGTGGAAATTAGCGGGCATGGCGGACGCTACATCACTCGGCGGATTCTGGCGCTGGTACTGGCGGAAGGCGCGCGGCTGGCCGATCCGGGGGAATTTACCCGCCGGGCCTTCTTAAACGGACGCATTGATCTGACGCAGGCCGAAGCGGTCATGGATATGATCGACGCCGATTCTTCCCAACAAGCGCAGCTGGCGATTCAGGGCATCCGCGGCAGTATCCGCCGTCTGATCGAGCCGCTGAGCGAAGCGCTGCTCAACATCATCGCCAACATCGAGGTCAATATCGACTATCCGGAATATGAGGATGCCGAACAATTAACCTGGGAAAGCGTTCTGCCCCAGGCGCGGTCCTGGTTAATCCGGATGGATGAAATCCTGCAGCGCGCCGAGAGCGGCCGCATCATGAAAAAAGGCGTAAAGACGGTCATTCTGGGCAAGCCAAACGTCGGCAAGTCGAGTCTGCTCAACGCCCTGTTGGAGGAAGACAAGGCGATTGTGACTGAGATCGCCGGGACGACCCGCGACCTGGTTGAAGGGGAAATCCATCTGCGCAACGTCACGCTTCATCTGATCGACACCGCCGGAATTCACCAAACCGAGGATCGTGTGGAACAGATCGGGATCGAACGTTCCATGAAGGCGCTGGAGGAAGCGGAACTGATCCTGATCGTGCTGGACGCCAGCCGCCCGCAGGACGACGAGGACCGCCGCCTGCTGGATCTGACCGAGGGCCGCAACCGGATCGTCGTTGTTAATAAAAAAGATCTCGCGCCGCAGGCGGAGGATCGTTCGGGTACAATTTCTATCTGTGCCGCGCAAAATCAGATTGAACCGTTGATCGATCAGATCAACCAACGCTACGAACACCATCACGCGATGCTGGAGCTGCCGTCGCTGGCGAATGAGCGTCAGATCGCGCTGGCCCGTCAGGCCCGTCAGTCCATGGCGCAGGCCGTCAACGCGCTGCAGGAAGGCGCGGAACTGGATTTAGTGACAATCGACCTGCAGGCCGCCTATATGGCGCTCAAAGAAATCGTCGGTGAAGCCAGCCGGGAAGACCTGCTGGATGCGCTGTTCTCCAAGTTTTGTTTAGGAAAGTGAGGAATCATTCATGAAATTATTTATCAACCGTGTTATCGCTTTGATTATCGACAGTCTGTTGATCGGAATTCCGGTCGGCATTATCGAAATGGCGTTCTCCTTAATCCGCTGGATTTTAAGCTGGCTGCCGTTTCTCCATCATTTCCGATTCCTGTTTTCGACATCGTTTTTGTTCGTGATTGTCTATGCTTTGTATGAGGCGGCGATGGTTTACTTCGCCGGCGGTACCGTTGGCAAGCTGATCATGAAGCTGGAAGTCGAGAAGGAACAGGGGTCGCTGTCCTTCGGCGACTGCCTGATCCGCGGGGTGATGAAGGCGTTCTCGCTGCAGATCTGGATTCTGGGTTTGTTCTCCGCGATTCTCGCGTATTCCGATCAGCACAGCTCGCTGCATGACCGGATGGCAGGCACCTCGGTATGGGAAAAGCTTTAGGCTGGATAGATTCGCACTGTCATCTGACCTGCGCGGATCTGATCGGCGAGGCTCAGGATGTTCGCCAGCGGGCGCTGGATGCCGGCGTCGCGCGGATGATGATCGTCTGCTGCCGGCTGGAAGAAGCGGAAGCCGCCTTGAAAATGAAGGCCGAAGACGCGCGTTTTGACGTCGCGGTGGGCTTTCATCCCAGTGATTTGCGCGATTTTACGGAAGAAGACTGGCATAAACTCGAAACTCTGGTCTATAATGAGAATGTCACGGCCGTCGGTGAGATCGGCCTGGACTATTATTGGGATAAAGACAATCATCCTCAGCAGCAGGCGGCGTTTATCCGTCAGATCGAGCTGGCGAACCGGGTCAACAAACCGATTCTGGTCCACAGCCGCGACGCGATCGGCGATACGCTGGCCCTTCTGCGCGAGCATCCCGTTACTCGCCGCGGGATCATCCATTGCTTCAGCTCCAGCCGGGAAATGGCCAGGGAATTTGTCAAGCTCGGCTACATGATCGGTCTGGGCGGACCGGTCACGTTCAAAAACGCCAAGACCCCGAAAGAGGTGGCGGCGGACGTGGATCTGGCACATTTGCAGATTGAAACCGATTGTCCTTATCTGACGCCCGTTCCTTACCGGGGAAAACGGAACGAGCCGATGTATCTTCCGCTGACTGCCAAAACCATTATGGAATTGCGCGGGATGGAGGAAGAGGCGTTAAAACAGAGTCTTTGGGATAACTATCAAGCTTTATTCCACCCGCAAGACGAACTCTGAAAAAAAGAGAAGAGTCTACGATCTCTGGTGAAAGGAGGAAAATAAAATGAAAAAAGCAGTGCTTTTTGGAATTTTAGTATGCTTGGGTCTGGGCATGACCGCATTGATCATGATCCCGGAAGAAGTCAAGACACCACTGATCCTGCAGACCTTTAGTTATTCGCGAGCCGCGAGTGAAGAAACGCTTCCGTATCGGACGGCGCAGGAGACGATCACGACCTTTCTGGAAGCGCAGGATACCGTATTTGTCCATCCCGAGGAAATTCCGGAAAACGGCGTTTCCTGGATGATCTCCAAAACGGACGACGGAAGTCCGAAGGTTCAAAACGATACCTATGAAATGACCTACGACCAGGAGGGCAACTTGTTGTCGCGTGTCCTGGTACCCTATTCCACAGAAGTCATCGAAGCCCGGCCGATCGTTATGAGCTATGGCTCCGAGGTCAAAGAGGAAGCGTATTTCTATTCCAGCCGCGTGACTTCCTATGGGGCGGATTGCGTCGGGTGCGGCGGGGGAACGCCGGCCGGCATCGCGATCAGCACAACCGGGGTGCGTCAGTCTGACGGCACATGGAAAGACGGGATTACTTACGACGGCTATTATCTGATCGCCGCATCCTCAACGCTGCCGTTATGCACGTTAGTGGAAATCAGCGATCACAAGTTCAACGGTCAGGGGCTGACGCCGGGAGAACCTTTCCTGGCAGTGGTGGCCGACCGGGGCGGCGCGGTGCAGGGATCGACGATCGACCTGTTCACCGGATCAGAATATTATCCAAGCGTGCGCAACGGGAAACGCTCCAACGTCAAAGTTTCGATCGTGGACTTCGGCCGCAAACGGGCCAACGGCTGCCGCTTCAACTGAGAGCTTTGAAGGCAGGCGCAGCGCGGCTAAATAAAATCAAATCAGGCATAAGAGAACGAGGGCATTCTGCGGGGCAGGATGTCTTTTTTATTTTTTGCAAAGCGATTTATGTTTTCCTTCTTCGTTATCCTTATTTTATGTTTTGTATGAAGCAATGGGAATTTTAAGGAATTTTGTTAAAAGGAATTAAGTTGAATACAGAAGAAAGATTTGCATCAGGGGGAATACCGTTGAATTTTCAAGCCGATATTCTGGGTGTCTATTGCAAATCAACTGTGTCTATTCTATAATAACAGTGGAGGAAGAACGATGCGCATATTTCTGAATTCCAGCTCAAATGATCCGAATTATCTGCAGATCGAAAACGCGATTCGATCGGCAATTTGTCAGGGACAGCTGCGTCCGCAGGATCAGCTGCCTTCGATCCGCCAGCTGGCGAAACAGCTGCAGGTGGCGATCATCACCGTAAAGCGGGCGTATGATGATTTGGAACAAGCGGGGATGATTGAGACACGTCAGGGCAAGGGCTGTTTCGTTTGTCCGCTGGATGTTCAACAGGTACAGGAACAGGCGGGAGCACAGCTGATCGAAGAATTCCAGGCGACGCTGGATAAGGGATTGAAGCTGGGACTTACGCTGCCGCAGATCCAGACCTTGTTTGATCAGGCACAAAAAACTGTCATTCAGGAAAAGAGGGAGAAGTTATGACTGAAAACGCGATTTCCGCAGAGAATCTGCGGGTGCATTATCCGGACTTTGATCTTTTCATTGATCATTTTAACTTGCCATGCGGTTATGTCATGGGCTTGATCGGCCGCAATGGAGCGGGAAAAACGACGCTGATTGAAGCGTTGCTGGACAGTACGCCCGCACGTGCTCAGCATTGCGCGCTGCTGGGGATGCGGATGGATCAGAACGAGCGGCAGATTAAAAATCAGCTGGGCGTAGTCAGCGACCGGTTTGTATTTCCGGATTCCTACCATGCGATGAAGCTGATGCACCGGATCGGACCGTTTTACGATCAGTTTGACGAAGTTCTGTATCATACGCTGCTCAACCGGTTCCGCTTGCCGTTAGGCAAACCGTTCGGCGAATTCTCAGCGGGGATGAAAGTGAAGCTTTCGATTATCTTCGCTTTATCGCATCATCCCAAGCTGATGATTCTGGATGAGCCGACGGCGAATCTTGATCCGGTGTCGCGGCGGGAAGTGCTGGATCTGTTATATGAGTTCATGCAGCAGGAGGATCATTCGTTATTATTTTCCACGCACAATACAGCGGATCTGGATAAAATCGCGGACTATGTGACCTGTCTGGAAAACGGCCATGTGAAGTTCTCCGCGTCCAGGGAAATTTTGATGGAGAATTGGCAGCATTTCCGCTGCGAAGGAAAAATGCCGAAGGAAATGAAGGATTTTGTGCTGAAACCGAAACCGACGGAGACCGGCTGGGAAGGCATGTGTACCCAGGCGGCGCAGCTGCGGCATCTTCCGGTAGTCTTTACCCCCGCGACACTGGAAGAAATCATGTTGGCGCAGGATCTGACGTATGAAGAATTCTGATCGGCTGCATCTGGCAAGGGGGTATTGGTTTCAATGCAACGGCGGTCTGTTGGGGATGGTCATCTTCTCCCTGATTCTGACTTCGGGGAGTGTTGCGCTTGCCCTGTTTCCGTTGTTGTTCGGCGCGATCATTTTTACCAATAAAATGCTGGACTGGCGTGATGGCGAGGAGGAAGCCAGCGGAAGGATGCTGGAGACGCTGCCGCTTTCCAACCGGGATCGCAAGATCATTCTGCTTGTTACAGTAACGATGACCTGGATCGGCTTAGTCGGCGGCTGCGGTCTGGTGATGAATATGCGCCGTCCGGGATTGACCGGTGTCTTGGCGTGGATCGCCGTTGTTTTCTGGGCGATGTATGGCTGGATTGTCCTGCGTTGGGAGAAAGAAAAACAAGCGCTCAGTACCTGGAAAACCGCGATGATTTACAATGCGCTTATTTTAATCGTTGTCATCGGTGCGCTGGAAATCAGTAATAAAGCGTTGTCTTTATCGTTAATCCTGGCTGCGGCGGTCGTGCTGGCTCTGACAATCGGATTAACCCGCATCGAATTGTTGGGAAAAGAGAAGCAGGATTCCTTCGACAAGCTGGAATTTCCGGGAATTTCCGAACCACTGCGCGGGATTCTGGATTTGGCGGAAATCAGGCTGCATGGCAAAAAGCAACGCCGGCACACCCGGGATCAGGGTCTTCAACTCTTGGCGGCCTTGCTCTTCCTGATCTTTCTGAACGGAAGCTATGTCTATCTGGTGTTCTTTGTCGGCGACTTTGCGGCCAGCTGGCAGCTGACGAAAAAGTTTCAAAGCGGAGGTTATGCGTTGAACCTGATCCCGGCCTCGCGGAAAAAACGGCTGGCAGGTCAGCTGATCGCGCAGGGCTTCGTGCTTGGAAGTCTGTGGATTATGGATCTGATCATCCTGGGAACGCAGCTGTTCATTCCCTTCGGCAGCCTGGCTCTGCCGCTGACCTGGAAGGCTGTTTGGATTTCGCTTTGCGCCACACTGGCGTTTGTCGCGTATAGTTTGACGTTTGGGTCTGGATATGACCTGGATAAGGGATCGATCTGTTATTTCTTCGGATTCTTTGCGGTCAACCTCGGTGCGGCAGGAGCGTCGGCGGGAGCCTTGTTATTTTTGCATTCGGGCTGGTTCTGGACAGGCTTGTTGCTTATCAGTCTGATTCTGATTGGAAGATGGCTTGGAATTCAGGCCAGACGGGGAGCGCTTTAGTTTTGCCGAAGTTTTTAAAGTGAAGAAGTTTTCTGCGGATCAAAAATCCCGGGAAACTTCTTTTGTTTGTTCAGCATCTATTTTCCTCTTTTTGGAACATCACGAATAAGGAAACAGTTTTACGGTTTTTCTGATCGGAGATTTTCAGATCAGGTTTGACGGAGATTGAGAGAGAATTCAAGGTGAAAGTCGGAATTTTAGGATAAAATGACTGTTTTTCCACATGGTAAAGCGCTTACATTTCACATAAAATGAAGTCAAAGGAACGTAAAGGAGGAAATATGAAAAAACTGATTGCGATTCTATGTGCTCTACTTGTATTAGGCGGATGTAGTTCTACTCCCAAGACTGATAATCCAAACACCGGTGAAACCAAAAGTAATAAACTGGTTTTATACACACCAACTGCTCAGGATAATCTGGATGTCATGATTCCAGCTTTCGAAGAGAAATATGGAATTGAAGTAGAAACGGTGACAGCGAGTTCAGGCGAAATCTATTCCCGTATTCAGGCGGAAAAAGATAATCCCTATGCCGATGTGACATGGCTTGGCGAATATTACGTCGTCAGCGATACCAGTTATTTTGAAGAATATATTTCTGAAAATGACAAGGATATGGGCGATTTCAAGAATGCAACCGGTTATGCTACGATTGTTGACTACAATGTTCCAGTTATTCTTTATAATAAGAATCTGGTCAGCTTTGAAATCAAAGGCTATGCCGATCTGTTGAATCCGGAGCTCAAAGGTAAGATTGCCATGGGGAATTCCGCAAACTCATCTTCTGCTTACAATCATCTGGAAAACATGCTTCTTGCGATGGGAAAAGGCTCGACTAATGATGAATTGGTAGAATCACAGGAAGGCTGGGATTATGTTGAACAATTTTTAACTCAGCTGGATGGAAAAATTATTGATAGTTCCGGAACCATTCATAAAGGTGTAGTCTCTGGCGAATACGCTGTAGGATTAACCTGGGATACACCGGCACAGACCTATTTATCGCAGGGAATTGACAATATCGGTGTTGTTTATATGGAAGAAGGCGTTGTTCCTAAAATGAGCTGCGTCGCAGTAATCAAAGGCGCAAAGAACATGGAAAATGCCAAGCTGTTTGTTGATTTTATGTCCAGTGAATATGGTCAGTCATTAATGGGGACAGAAGTTACAGGGGCCAATGCGGTTCGTCCAGGTGTGAAACTTGCAGATTACAAGCAGGATATCACGAAAGTAAAAACAATTAAAATTACCAGTCAGTGGTCTTCTGAAGCAAAAGAAAAAATTGTTGAACGATATACTGATTTATATACTTCTATTTTTGAATAATCAAGACCTTGAATCATTACCGATGGGAAATAAGGAATCGAATGGGAGTTCAATTCCTTATTTTAAATAAGGAGAACAACGATGAGTGTAGCTATAAATATCGAACATGCTGTAAAACGTTTCGGCGATAAAACAATCATTCCTGACCTCTGCCTGCATGTCAAAGAAGGCGAATTTTTTACACTGCTGGGATCCAGCGGCTGCGGCAAAACAACCTTGCTCCGGATGATCGCCGGGTTTAATACTATTGAAGGCGGAGATTTTTACTTTAATGATAAGCGAATTAACGATCTCCCACCGCATACGCGCAATATTGGGATGGTTTTCCAGAACTATGCAATCTTTCCGCACATGAGCGCGGGGAAGAATGTAGGATATGGCTTAAAACAAAGAAAAGTGAAAGAACCAGAGCTGTCCCGAAGGGTGGACGAGATGTTAAACGTCGTGCAAATTTCGGATTTGAAAGACCGGATGCCTTCGAATATGTCTGGCGGTCAGCAGCAACGAATTGCGCTGGCAAGAGCGATTGTCATCCAACCGGATGTCCTGTTAATGGACGAACCACTGTCCAATCTGGACGCCAAGCTGCGGATTGAGATGCGCTCAGCAATCAAGGAAATTCAACATCAATATAAAATTACGACGATTTATGTTACACATGATCAAGAAGAAGCTTTGTCCATGTCAGATCGCATTGCGGTCATGAAGCACGGCGTTATCCAGCAAATTGGCACACCTGTAGAAATTTATGCCCATCCGAAGAATTTATTCGTCGCGACGTTTATCGGACAAAGTAATTTATTGAATGGAAAAATCGTGATACGGCAGAATGAAAAACAGGTAATGTTGGAAGATGGCGAAATTCTTGCGACTAATCGTCTGATTGATGCCTGCAAAGAAGCGCAATCCGTTCGAGTTTGTGTGCGCCCTAATGAAATGGATTTCAGTAATAGCGGAGTTAAAGGGACGATAATGGATCGGACATTTTTAGGGACGACAATGAAATACGATATCCAATTACCCAACCAACAGGTGATAGAGGTATCGAAAGATGCGCGTGAGAAGATCCACGAAATTGGCGAAGATGTCCGGCTTGCGTTTGATCCTCACCATGTCAATATCTTTGATCAGGAAACTGAACTTTCCTTAATGAAAGAAGCGGTGTAGAATATGCGCACCCGGAAATGGAAAATTGACGGCTGGACGCTGATCACATTACTTTGCTTCGCCTATTTTGCGTTTTTCTTCATTTATCCAATTTCCCGTATTTTTATTGGCAGCATTTATGACTTTGATACGGGTGTTTTTTCATTGGCAGCATTCCAAAAGTTTTTTTCAAAAAGTTACTATACAAATACAATAATCAACAGTGCCAAGGTTACAACGACCGTAACCCTGTTAACAGTGATCTTTGGTTCGGCACTGGCTTACATTACACGCACGGTCAAGATTCGATTTAAAGGCGCGCTGGATATCGCAATGATCATCTCTGTCCTGTCCCCTCCTTTCATTGGCGCCTATGCCTGGATCGTCTTGCTGGGGCGGGCCGGAGTTGTAACAAAGGTATTCAATCAATTCTTTCATGTGACGCTGCCGGGTATTTATGGTTTTTCAGGAATCCTGCTGGTATTTACGATCAAAATGATTCCGCTGGTTTATTTGTATGTAACGGGGGCTTTAAAGAATATGGATAATTCCTTAAATGAAGCCGCTGAAAGTCTGGGATGTGTTGGGATCCGGAAAATTTTTCAGATTGTTATTCCGCTGATTTTGCCGACGATGCTGGCATCAGGCTTACTTGTGTTTATGCGGGTGCTGGCGGATTTCGGAACACCGATGCTGATTGGAGAAGGTTATCGTACACTGCCGGTTTTAATCTATAATTCGTTTGTTGGCGAAATGGGAAGGGATAAAGCATTTGCGGCCGCAATCAGCGTGATTATCGTTATTTTTACGACAATCATTTTTCTGCTCCAACAGTATATTTCCAACCGAAAGACAATAGAGATGTCGGCGCTGCGTCCGATTGAGCCTCGCCCTGCTCGTGGAATAAAGAATGTCCTGTCACATTTGTTTGCCTACTTATGTGCTTTTCTGGCAGTCCTTCCGATCTTTGTTGTATTGGTCAATTCTTTCCAGAATACCAACGGCATGTTATTCGTGGAAGGATATTCGTTCAACAGTTACCGTAAAGCATTCTCGTCGATGGGAAATGCGATCCGCAATACTTATGTATTCTCTACAGCCGCGATCATTCTGATTGTGATTATGGGTGTGCTGATTGCCTATACTTCCGTACGCCGCAAAAGCAAACTGACAAAAGTATTGGATACAATTACAATGTTCCCGTATATTATACCGGGTTCTGTTATGGGCATTGCCTTGCTTCTGGCCTTTAACAAAAAACCTTTTTTACTCAGCGGATCCGCAATGATTATTATCGCAGCCTACGTCATTCGGCGACTGCCTTATACAATCCGTTCCAGCAGTGCGATTCTTCATCAGATTAATTTGAATGTTGAAGAAGCTTCGCAAAGTTTAGGTGCCAACCGATTTGAAACTTTTATCAAGGTTACGCTGCCCATGATGTTCTCCGGTGTTATGTCTGGTGCGCTGATGAGCTGGGTATCCATCATCAGTGAGCTGAGTGCATCAATTATGTTATATGTAGGCGGAACAAAAACGATGACCATTGCGATTTATACGGAAGTTATTCGTGGTAATTACGGTGTTGCCAGCGCGCTTTCTACAATTTTGATTTCTTCCACTATCGTTGTTTTACTGCTGGTGTTTAAAATTACCGGTAAGCGTGAGATTGAACTGTAAATGATTTGATATAATGAAAACATAGTAAGGAGGAGCTGTATGGAAGAAATCTGCTTTCCTTATCATAAAGTGATTCAACAGAAGCTGGTTAGATCCATTTTGATCCCGGTGGCAATATCGGGATTCTGCCTGTTGGTTTTCACTCCTTTTCTGTTGATTTTTCTGATGACAAATCAGACAGCTGACGAAGCCAGACAGGCTTCAGAACAACTTACAGAGAATTTTCAGGCTTACCGTCAGGGAATGGAAGACATCCGCAAGGAACCCCATATCCAATCTTTTTTAAAAGAAGGAAAAGATGCTATCGAAGTATATCAGATTTTATATTCTCTGCGTAACCGTCTTCCGCTTGAGGCCTATTTTGATCTGGAAAGTCGGGATGGGCAAGTGCTTGCGACTCACAAATCGCCGATCCCGGATAATCGGGGAAATCCCGTCCTGCACTATGAAATTGATGAACATTCAGGGATTATTGGAAGTACAACGAATTCCGGAATGATGACGACGGATCCGATTGTTTTTACACTGGCTTGCAGTATCAGGGATGATGAACAAACTTTGGGATATCTGTTTTATCACTTCACACAGAGGCAGCTGAGTTCAATTTTAAGTCGTGTCAGTTCTGATTTTGTCTTAATTAATCGAAGCAAGCGTGTCCTGCTCAGCGAAGATCAGAAATTCATCCCCTATCAGCGATTGGATGAAAAACCACTCTTCTGGAAGTTGGTGCAAATACAGGGACAGACAATGCTTAAACAACAGATTGAGCTTCCTCTGTTTGGGTTATCGCTCTGCATCCTTAAACCGCTGGAATCCGTTTATGCTTTAATGCGGATGGAATTAATTGTATACTTACTGGTATTTGCGTTATGTGCGATATTCATCAATAAGATCAGTCGGATGACGGCGCGGACGAGTCTGAGGAGTGTTGATAACCTCTTCCTTTCTTTGCAAAATTACGCGCAAAGTGGCAAACTGGAATATCTGCCGGTAGAGGAAAATGAAATGCGTCCGATCGCTCAACAGTACAATCGCATTCTTGATGAGGTTAAGCAGTTGATTGATCAAAATGATGAATTGCAGAAGCAGACGCGGATTGCACAAATCAGACAGCTGCAATCTCAATTTAATCCTCACTTTATTTTCAATACGCTTGATACGATTAAATATATGATTATGTTTGATCAGGATAAAGCGGAAGATATGATTGTCAGATTATCGAAATTACTACGCTACTCGCTTGATGCCTCCGAGGATTCTATGGTTGATCTGGATCAGGACCTTGCCTATATTGAGGACTATCTTCAGCTGCAGAAAATCCGTCTTGGCGATTCGTTCCTTTATACAATTCAAGCTCCAATCCACTCGAATCTGAGGATTCCAAAGATGGTGATCCAGCCCATGATTGAAAACAGCTTGTCCCATGGATTTGTTCAGGATAGACCATTTCATCTGGATATTCAGATCGTACAAAAAGCGGAAAAATTACAAGTCATCGTTAAAGATAATGGCGAAGGCATGGACGCTGCCCAGCTTATGCGAATTCGTGAAAATCTTGATTCGCTGCATGAGGATTACCGACATATCGGAATTATGAACAGTCACAAACGAATTCGACTGCATTTTGGAAACGGCTGCGGAGTACAGGTCGACAGTAGGCTGCATGAAGGAACAACGATAACAATGACCATGCGTGCAGTGGGAGGAAAAAAGGATGATTAAAATTTTAATCGTAGAGGATGAAATTATTTTGCGTCAGGGTTTTCGTCAATCTTTGGATTTTTCCCGTTTAGGTTGTCAGATATGCGCCGAGGCACGGAATGGAAAAGAGGGATTGGAAAAGATTTATCAGTATCATCCTGACATTGTTTTTACAGATTTAAAGATGCCGGTGATGGATGGATTGGAAATGTTGCGTTTATCAAAAGAACAAGAACAATATGAAGCTGTGATTTTAACAGGATATGGAGAATTCAGCTATGCGCAGGAGGCGATTTCGTTACAGGTTGCTGAATATCTTTTAAAACCATTCAACAGGAAAGAACTGGAGAGCGTTCTGATCAAACTGATAGATCGGATCCATAAAAAACAGACGGAAACAGGAGCTTCGCTGCCTCAATCTGTACTTGAACTGATGACGATTCCAGAGGGGTGTTCAGATTATGTTTGTCGAGCTGCTCAATGGATTCAGGATCATTTTGCATCGCGTCTGCGGGATGAGGAAGTAGCAGAACGCATGGGTGTCTCTGCTGATTATCTTAATCGGTTATTCCGTCAGGAAACCGGTTTGACATTGCATCGCTACCTCATTCATTATCGCATCGCTCAAGCTTGCTTGCGGATTCTTGAAGGAAAAGATAAAATTTATGAGGTTGCCGAACAAGTTGGGTTTAATGATTATAAATATTTCTTCCAAGTCTTTACACGATTAATTGGTGTTTCGCCAACGCAATATAAGAAGAATCATCCGTAGACATTTGATTAATAAATAATCATACTTTAAAACCGTCGATAGTTCAGACGGTTTTTTTGATGAAGCAAGAATTTGAACTTGAAACTGAGAAATATCAAATAAATAGCGGGTATTTCTTTATCATCTGGGAAAAACGGAATGACTTTTGATTCTTGATTTGGTGGTTATCCCAGACTATGATAAAATAAAGATCGGAATGAGGAACAGATATGAAGATCAAGGAAATTATCGTCGTTGAAGGAAAAAAAGATACGGCTAATTTAAAACGCTGGCTGGATGTGGACACGCTGGAAACCAGCGGCACCGGTCTGAGTGAAGCGACGCTGGAACAGATCCGCCAGTGGGCAACGACCCGCGGCGTGATCATCTTTACCGATCCGGATACCCCGGGCGATCAGATTCGCCAGCGCATCAACAATGCGGTTCCCGGCTGCAAGAATGCTTTTCTGCCCTCGGGTAAGGCGTGGGAAATCGTGCGCGGAAAACGGAAGGTCGGTGTGGAACATGCCGGGAAACAGGAAATTCTGGCCGCTTTGGAGCATTGCCTGACTTATGAAGCGGATGGGGAAAATACGCTGAGCTGGTCGGAGTTTGTAGAGCTGGGATTAACCGGCCTGCCGGACAGCGCTCTGCGGCGCAGGGAAGTTGGAAACCGATGGCATGTCGGTGAAGCCAATGCCAAGACGTTGTGGAAGCGTCTGAATATGCTGAAAATCACAAAAGCGATGTTGGAAGAACGGAGGGACGCCGGTGAATAAGCCCATTGCTACAATGGCCAGAACGAATGAAATCTTAGCGAAATATGACCTGTACGCAAAAAAGAATTTTGGTCAGAACTTTATTATCGAACCGGGAATCGTGGAAAAGATCGCGCGGTTATCTCAGGCGGATGCGCGCAGCGCCGTGATCGAGATTGGTCCGGGGATCGGTGCTCTGACGGAACAGTTAGCGAGAGTGGCCGGACAGGTGCTGGCGTTTGAGATCGACGACCGCCTGATCGAGGTGCTGGCTGATACGCTTTCCGATTACCCGAACGTTGAGGTCAAACATCAGGACTTTCTGGAAGCAGACCTGAATGCGACGGTGACGAAGCTGAAAACACAGTCGGATCAGGTACTGGTCTGCGCCAATTTACCGTATTATATTACGACTCCCATCTTATTTAAAATTTTTGAAAGCAAGGCGGATATCCCGGTGATCACCGTGATGATGCAGAAGGAAGTCGCCGACCGCTTCACCGCCGCGGTTTCGACGAAGGATTACAATGCGCTGAGCGTGATCGTGCAGTATCAGTATCAGGTTCAGACAGTGATGAAGATTCCCAAGACGATTTTCAATCCCCGCCCGGCGGTGGACTCGGCCGTCGCGCAGTTTACCCGCAAACTGCCCCAGCGTGCAGCACGGGATGAAGCACAGTTCTTCGCGCTGGTCAAAGGGTGCTTCAAGCAGCGCCGCAAGACGCTCTACAACAACTTCCGCGAATATCTGCAGGATAAGGATGAAGCTGCCCGATTGTTGAAGGAAGCTGGCTTACAACCTTCGCTGCGGGCGGAAATGATGACGCTGGATCAATTTCTCGATCTGTATGAGGTGACGTATGAAACAAAGAGCTTACGCGAAAATTAACCTCTGCCTGGACGTCGTGCGCCGGCGAGAGGATGGGTATCATGAACTGGAAATGATCATGGCCCCAGTGAATCTCTACGATACGCTGAACTTTGAATTCAGCGACGAGCTGCGTTTACAAAGCAATGTGCCCTATCTTCCGTTAGACCGGCGGAACACGATTGTGAAGGCAATCGAGCTGCTTCGTGAGGAATATGGTTTCAAGGAGAACTTTGAGATCACGCTGCAGAAGCACATTCCGACGCAGGCCGGCATGGCCGGGGGCAGCACGGATGGTGCGGCGGCGATCCGGGCGCTGAACAAGATGCTTCAGCTGGGAATGGATAATGAGAAGATGGTCGAAATCGCCAAGAAGGTTGGAGCGGACGTGCCGTTCTGCCTGCGCAGCCGCCCGGCGTTTGTGACGGGCATCGGCGAGAATCTGGAACATTTCCGCGTGCATACGCCGTTTTATCTCTTGTTAGTGAAGCCATATAAGGGTGTGTCCACGAAGGTGGCCTTTGAAACGCTCGATTTCAGCTGTGCCGAACATCCTGACTGCCGCAGGATGCGCGAAGCGTTGATCGGCAACGACTATGACGGTGTGCTTCAATCTCTGGGCAACACGCTGGAACAGAGCGCGTTTAAGCTGGTGCCGCAGATCGCGACGATCAAGCAGGAGCTGTTGGCGCTGGGCTTCGACGGGGCGCTGATGTCGGGCAGCGGATCGACGGTGTTCGCGTTAACACGCGATCCGGAGCTGTTGGAAAAAGGAGCGGCGGCGATGCGGAAGAAAGCGGCGTTTATCCGCAAGACGGAACTGCGGCCGCAGGAAGAGTTTCCCTATAAGCGTTATGACAGGTAAATTCAGAAGAAAAGAATGATTGCTTACTGCAAAACTGGGATTGATCGCAGAGGTTGGAAAAAGGAAATAAACAGGAATGAAGCTGAGGTCCTTGCAGTGAATATGAATCTTCCATCAAAGAGAAAGAACGGCAGAAATGAAGCGGCAATCATCAAATAGATCGAAAAAGAACAGGAAAATGACAAATTAAAAACATTTGATTTCGTCTTGACAGGAAGCCAATCCGGAAGGATGGATATGAATTCCTGTCACAGGCGGAATCCGGGAAACGTACGTGTAATGTTAAAATTAAATCCGTTTGAGATAAAGGATGGAGATTCTGATTATACCCCTGAAGAATGCAGTGACGAACACTGTGTTCTTTTATTTTTGAAGGATTGACCTGAACGATTTTCAGGTATCCAGTCAGCCGGAAGAGAACATGAAAACGGAATGTAAGCCCCTTCATTCAGAAACCCGGGACAGGAATTAAGGAAACAGGCCGGGAATAACTGTAAAAAACAGGAAATCCAGGGAAAAAACATCACTTTAGGCTTTTTTTAAAGGGCGAGTTTGAGTAAAATAGACTATGGAGGACGATGGATAATGAAATCTGCAATTATTATGGCGGCGGGCAAGGGGACGCGTATGCACTCCGAGCTGCCGAAGGTGATGCATCCGGTCTGCCAGAAACCGATGCTGGGGCATATCCTTGACAATCTGAAAAAAATTCAGGTCGACAAGATTGTAACTGTTGTCGGTTTTGGCCACGAACAGGTGGAAGCTGCAATGAGCGGGCAGTGTGAGTTTGTGCTTCAATCCCCTCAGTTGGGAACCGGCCACGCGGTCATGCAGGCGGCGCCGATTCTAAGCCAGGCAGAAGGAAAAACCTTAGTCGTCAATGGGGATTGTCCCTGCATTCAAAGCGCAACCTATCAGGGGATGCTGGACGCCCTGGATCAGTGCGGCATGGTCGTGTTAACGGCAGTGCTGGACGATCCGAAACAGTACGGCCGGATTATCCGTAACGCTGAAGGCATGATTGAGAAGATCGTGGAATTCAAAGACTGCACGGAGGAACAGCGGAAAATCACGGAAATCAACACCGGCATCTATTGCTTCGACAATCAGGCTCTGTTTGAGCATCTCAAAGAAATCCACAATGACAACGCGCAGCAGGAGTATTACATTACGGATTTAGTTGAAATTTTCAACCGCCATGGGTTAGGCGTCAAGGCCAAGATTGTGGAAGACAGCTTTGAAGCCAGCGGCGTCAATGACAAAAAAGAGCTGGCGCAGGCAACCCGCTGGATGCAGAAGCGGATCAACGAGCATTGGATGGAGGAAGGCGTCACGCTGATCAATCCGGACAGCACGTATATCGGACCGGACGTCGTCTTGGGCAAAGACGTCACATTGTATCCGAACGTCTATCTGGAAGGCAACACTGTGATCAACGACGGGACGACAATCCTTCCGCAGTCGTTTCTGGTTAACGCCGTGATCGGAAAGAACTGCACGGTCGACAGCTCGCGCATTACCGACAGCATCGTTCATGACGAAGTTAAAATTGGTCCTTACGCTCATCTGCGGATGAACTGCGAGGTTGACAGTAAGAACCGGATTGGCAATTTCGTCGAATTCAAAAACACCAAGTTCGGCTTCGACAGCCGCTGTGCGCATCTGACGTATCTGGGCGACAGCGAGATCGGATCGAAAGTCAACATTGGCTGCGGCGTCATCACCGTCAACTACGACGGGAAAAACAAGTTCCACACAGTTGTCAAGGACGGAGCCTTTATCGGCAGCAACGTCAATTTGATCGCGCCGGTGACGGTCGGCGAAAATGCCGTCGTCGCTGCGGGATCGACTGCGACTCAGGATGTGCCTGATGGGGATATGGCCATCGGTCGCGTACGCCAGGAAAACAAGCCGGGTTATGGTCTTATCTACAAAAACAAAGAGAAAAAATAAAAGGAGAAAACATGATCGAGAATGCAATTGTCTTCGCACTGTCCAGCAGTGTTGAACTGGCTCAGGAAATCGTAGAATACCTGGGCTTACCAATGGGAAAGATTTCTGTTAAGCATTTTGCCGATGGAGAAATTATGGTGGAGCCGGAGGAAACAGTTCGCGGCCGTTCCGTTTATATCGTCCAGTCGACATGTTCGCCGGTTTCCGACCGTCTGATGGAAGTGCTGATCGCGATCGACGCCTGCAAGCGCGCCAGCTCAGGGGAAATCACCGTCATCATGCCGTATTACGGGTATGCGCGCCAGGACCGTAAAGCGCGTGCGCGCCAGCCGATCACCGCGAAGCTGGTTGCGGATCTGCTTCAGACTGCTGGGGCGAACCGCGTCGTGACGATTGACCTGCATGCGACCCAGATTCAGGGCTTCTTCAATATTCCAATCGACGATCTGAGCGCCGTTTCGATGATCGGCCAGTATTTCCGTTCCAAGAATCTGGAGAATGTCGTCGTCGTTTCGCCGGACCATGGCGGAACCACCCGGGCGCGCCGTCTGGCCGACTGCCTGAACGCGCCGATGGCAATTATTGACAAGCGTCGTCCGAAACCGAATGTCGCGGAAGCGATGAACGTGATCGGCGAGGTCGAAGGCAAGACCGCGATCATCGTCGACGATATGGCGGATACTTGCGGCACGCTGATTGCCGGCGTCAACATCCTGAAGGAAAAAGGCGCGAAGGAAATTTACTTCGCCTGCACGCACGGTTTGTTAAGCGGACCGGCGATCGAACGGATTCAGAATTCCTACATTAAGGAAATGGTCATCACCAACACGATTCCGTTAAGCGAAGAAAAGAAGAACGGCACGGATAAGATCACGCTGCTGTCCGTCGGCTACATGCTGGCGAAGACGATCGAAGCGATCCAGCTGAAGAATCCGGTCAGCGCCGTTTACGATCTGTTCAACGACTAAACTGATTTCTCAAAAACGGGAATTTCCGAAAACGACGCGCTCTTGTGCAAAACGGGGCCGTGGGTTCAGGAAACGCCCGTTTTTTCTTTGGTCAAACGCAAAAGCGTCAGCGTGAGGAAAGCGGACGTGGTATAATGAAAGCGACAGAAACCGACAGAGTTCGACGCAGGTTGTCGATTCCGGGCTGGAGGCAGGTTCATGAGTAAAAAACAAAATCAGTCGATCATCCGCAAGATGATCAGCATCACTATCGTCGCTTTGATTCTGGGGGCAGTTTGCTTCTTAGGCGGCGTCCTGCTGGCGCAGCGCAGTCATTCCGGCAAGACGACGGTGACCAGCGACACCTTGTTTCAGCAGCTGCGTTCCGTCAGTCAGCTGACAACGGTGGAATATCATTACACGAATATGGGTAAATTTGAAAAAAACGCTGATCTCAACGGCTGGACGATTCCGCTGACCAAAGCCAGCTTTATTTTGGCGTATGACGGTAAAATTACAGCCGGGGTGCGGCTGGACGACGTTCAGATCGACGTTGTGGACAAGACGATCACGATCACACTGCCGCCGGCTCAGATTTTAAGCCATGAGGTCGACGAGGCGAGCATTGAGGTCTACGATGAATCTAACAATCTCTTCAATCCGATCAGTATTTCGGATTACGCCGCATTCTCGAAGCAGCAGAAAATCGTCATGGAAGACAAGGTGATTGACGGCGGTCTGCTTGAGGAAGCGCGAAAAAAAGCAGGCGAGGTGATCAGCCAGCTGTTGACAACGGCCAATCCGGAATATACGATTCAGGTTCAGGAAGCGAAAGCGGCGTGAGGTACAGCTTCAAATAGCGGCATCCAAAAGGGTAAAGATAAAAAGAAGCAAGGTTTCCCTGTGAAGTGGGGAACCTTTTTTTTGTTTGAATTTCGCTTTTGAAAGAGTGCATAAACACGAAGGACGTTTCTGGTTATGGAAAAAATACCACTTTTTTCACGGCAGTTTCCGTGTCATGATGAAGTTTAACGTCGAAGAAGCACCAAAATTGTCCGGGAAACCGCGACATGTTTTGGTATGGTTTCTTGTTTGGACTTTGATTATGATGAAACCGAAGAAAGGAAATGCCTATGGAAGATCTCAATGAACGCCAAATTCAGATTTTGAGATTGCTGGCGGGGCAGACGGAACCGCTGCGGAATCCAGAACTGGCCCGGCGCTTTGGGTGTTCGATCAAAACGATCCAGCGGGATTTCAAGCGCATTGAAATTCTGGGGTTGTCGCTGGGATATACGCTCTTACGCAGCAGTCAGGGAATTGTGCTGGACTGCGGCAATGCGGATCGCGGCCGACTGAACCGCTGGATTTACGGCGGGGATCGGCTGAGCGCGGGAGATTCCGTGGAAGACCGGCGACGCCGGATTTATCTGGGTTTGCTTCTCAACGCGCCTCAGCCCACGACAATCCGCAGCCTTTCGGAAGCATATTATGTCGGAAGCAGTTCGATTGTGAACGATCTGGCCGCCATTGAGCAGCGGATCCGCGAAGCCGGACTGACGCTGAACCGCACGCGCGAGGGAACGTACATCACCGGAGGCGAGTTGACGATCCGCAATGAAGTTGCGGAGGTGCTGAACCAAAGCCGCCATTTCCAACTGCTGCCGCCAAGCGGACTGCCAACACGCCTGAACGAGGAAAACCGGATGGTGCTGAGCGGAATCTACGGCGCTCAATCGCTGCGTCAGGTAGAACAGTGCGTGGGTGAGATCGAGGAAGCGATCGGCGTGATTCTCGGCGATATTTACTATATCAATATTGTTACGCACATCCTGATCGCGATGGAACGGATGCGCAGCCGGCGCTACATCAATCCCGGCGGCGTGATGAATCCGAAGCTGATCAATCCGCTGATTTATGAAAAGATTGCCGCATGCATCCAGAATTTCTCGCAAGCAGTACAGATTACGTTTCCCCCTAACGAGCTGTTATATATTTACACCCATTTCATGGGCTGCGGGGTCGGTGAGCTGCCGCAGCGGGAAGTGATCGGTCAGACGCTGCAAGGCTCCCAGCCGGAAGTTCTTGCATTCTGCGAGGAACTGATTCAGCGGATGGAAGCGGAAACGCAGGTTCAGTTTTCACAGGACGCGAATCTGTTTTACAGCCTGCTTCTGCATATCAATTCGATGATCACGCGAATTCAGTACAACGTCCGGATCGTCTGTCTGTTAAAAGAGAAGACGATCGCGGAATTTCCGCAGATGTACGCGCAGGTGAAAACCGCGGTGCTGGAGCTTAAGCAAAAGTATTATCCAAAACATTTTATTTCTGAGGATGAGCTGTGTTATCTCTGCCTGTATTTCCAGCTGGCGCTGGAGCCGAAGACACCGCGGCAGCGGGTACTGTTAGTATGTTCGACCGGTATCGGCACATCACATTTGTTGAAGAAACGGGTAGCGACCGTCTTTCCGGAATTGGAGATCGTCGATGTGATCTCGCTGCGGCAGCTGAAGCACCGAAAGGCAGCCGATCTGGATTTCATCTTAACGACCGTCGGTATTGATTTTGAAATTTCCTGTCCGAGCGTGACGGTATCCGCGCTGCTGGATTCCAAGGATATCGAGGAAGTCCGGCGCTTGCTGAACGGATAAAGAAAGGGACTCTTATGTTGGATATCAGAGAAGTATTAATGGAAGAAAACGTCAATCTGGAACTGGAAGCCAGAACCAAGGAGGAAGTGTTCACGCAGATGACGCGCATGCTTTATGAAAACGGCGCGATCCGGGAGGAACAGCCGTTCATCGACGAGCTGGTTCACCGCGAAGCGGAAGGCGTGACGGGAATTGGCGAGGGGATCGCGATTCCTCATGGCCGTTCCGCTGTCGTGAACCGCAGCGTCATTGCGATCGGACGCACCCGTGCCGACGTCAGCTGGGAAACGTTTGACGACAAACCGGTTCGCTGCATTATTATGTTTGCGATTCGCGATGTGGATATGTCGCAGCATATCATGCTTCTGTCCCATGTCGCCCAGCTGTTATTGGATAAGGACGTGATTGACACACTTCATCACGCCCATACGGTTGAGGAAATCGTCACTGTTTTAAGAAAGGAGGAATCGGAATGAAGATCGTCGGAATTACTGCCTGTCCAACAGGGATTGCGCACACTTACATCACGAAGAAGAAAATTATCGAAGCGGCGAAAGTTTGCGGCTATCCCTGCCGGATTGAAACGCAGGGGTCGATCGGCGCGGAAGACGAGCTGACGGCGCAGGAAATTGCGGAGGCCGACGTCGTGCTGCTAGCGGTCGACGTCAAGATTACCGGGGAAGAACGCTTTAAAGGCAAACCGGTCGTGCGCTGCCGGACGGAAGACGTCATGCGCAACACGGAAGGCTTCTTAAAGAAGATCGAAGCGACGTTGAAAAACCATCGCTGAGATCCATGGCGGCGGATCATCGCCGTGGAAAGTCCGGGACAGGAACACTTGTCCCCACAGGATCATGAAGCGATTGGCGTAACGGACTTCACGGTGGTCCGGCCTTGTCAGAAAACAATACAGTTAAAAGAAAAGAGGGAGAGTTTAATGAATTGGAAAATCATCAAGAAACACATCATGACCGGGATTTCGTTTATGGTTCCGGTCGTCGTCGGCGCCGGGCTTTGCCAGGCACTGGGCGTTATTCTCGGCGGTCCGAATGTCAAGGACGCCGTCGGCAGTTTCGCTTACATCATCTACAAGGTCGGCAATCTGGGGATGTCCACGATGATCATTCCGGTCATCTGCGCCGCGATATCCTATTCCATCGCGGATAAGCCGGGCATTGCGCCGGGGCTGGTCGTCGGTTTGGTGAGCGCGGAAATCAAGGCAGGCTTCTTAGGCGGATTGGTCGGCGCGTTTTTAGTCGGATATGTCGTCAACGCCATGAAAAAATATATTCATCTGCCGGATTCGATGAAGGGACTGATGCCGATTCTGATCATTCCGTTCTTCGCTTCGCTGATCTGCGGCGTGCTGATGTTTACGGTGCTGGGGACGCCGATCGCGTATTTCATGGAGGCGATGACGCAGTTTCTGGCGAATCTGTCAACCGGTTCCAAGTTTGTCTACGGCTTCGTCATGTCGGCCGGTTCGGCGTTCGACTTCGGCGGTCCGGTCAACAAGACGGTTTCCTTATATACGACAGCGATGTTGGCGGATGGAATTAATGGGCCGAAGGCGTGCCACATGGTCGCGTGCATGATTCCGCCGATGGGCGTGCTGATCGCCTGGGGATTAGCGAAGATTTTCCGCAAGCCGATTTATACGAATGATGAGAAGGAAAATCTGAAAGCCTGCTTCCCGATGGGGGTATGTATGATTACCGAATGCGTTATCCCGTTGGCGATGAACGATCTGTGGCGGGTGGTGCTGTCCAGTGTTCTGGGCGGTTCGATTGCGGGTGGTCTGTGCATGGTATGGGGCGTCGAGAGTCCGGTTGCCCATGGCGGCTGGTTCGTCATTCCAACTTTCACTAACCCGTTGGGATTCGTCGCGGCTTTAGTGATTGGCAGCGTCATCATGGGCGTTGCATTGTTTGTTCTCAAGCGTCGTTTAACACCGAGTCAGGAAGCCTACGGCATTGATTATACGCAGGCCGACGACGGCGAAGTCGCCGAAGTCAACATCACGTTCTGATCAGAAACAGGAGGGATTTATCATGTTAATGAACATGCAGGAATTTCTAGCCGTCGCGGAAGAACATCACTTCGCGGCCGGCGCCTTCAACGTCACGGAGGTTGCGAATTTCCGCTGCGTCGTGGAAGAAGCAGAAGCGCAGAAAGCGCCGACGATCATCGCGATCGCCGTCAATGAGCTTGACTTCTGCGGCCCTGAATTTTACAGCTATGTCCGCACGCGGCTGTTGGAAAGTCCGATTCCGTTTGTGCTGCATCTGGATCACGGCCGCACGCTGCAGGATATTCTGCGGGCGATTCAGGCCGGATTCACTTCCGTTATGTTCGACGGTTCCGAGCTGCCGTATGAGGAGAATGTCCGCCAGACGAAAGCGGTTGTCGATCTCGCCCATCTGGTCGGCGTTTCCGTCGAAGGGGAAGTCGGAACGATCGGGATTATGAACTATTCCGATGAAGGGGGAGTCGATCATATCACCTACACCCGGCCGGAAGAAGTTATTGATTTCACAGCGAAAACCGGCGTCGACAGTCTGGCGGTCGCGATCGGGACTTCGCATGGCTTATATCCGGAAGGCTTCGTGCCGAAGCTGCAGCTGGACTTGTTGAAAGAATTGAAACAGGTCAGCCCGGTGCCGTTGGTGCTGCACGGTGGTTCAGATAATCCGGATGAGGAAATCCGTCAGGCATGTCAGATCGGTATCCGCAAGGTCAACATTGCCAGCGATTACAAGGCAGCCTATTCACGGAAACTGAACGAAATCATGAATGAAACCGGCGAATTCAAGTTCTCAACCTTGATGCCGAAGGGTTTTGAAGCGGCGCGCGCGGTCATCCGGCACAAGATGGAGCTGTTCGGCAGCGTCGGCAAAGCGTCTGCTTATTGGGAGAAATTTCTATGAAAAAGATGGCGATCATCCATACCAGCGCCGTGTCGCTGCAGGATCTGACCGCCTTGTGTCAAGCGATCATGCCGGAGGTGGAAATCATCAACATCATCGACGACAGTTTGTTAGCGGAGGTCAAGCGGAACAACGGGATCACCCCGGCCGTGATCAGCCGGATGTGCCGTTATGTTCAGTCGGCGGAATCGTTAGGTGTTGATTTGATTTTCAATCAGTGTTCCTCGGCCGGGGAAGCCTTTGCGATTGCCAGCCGGTGTACGGCGATTCCCACGCTGAGAGTCGACGAACCGATGGCGGAAAAGGCAGTGAGTCTGGGTGCGCGGATCGGCGTAATCGCGACGGTGGCGTCGACGGTAAAACCCAGCTGCGATCTGATCCGGACGACTGCCCAACGGCTGGGCAAAGAGGTTGTTGTCCAGGAATATCTGGCGGCGGAAGCGCTGGACATTCTGATGAAAGAAAAGGATGTGGATAAGCATAACCGGATTGTTCTGGCGATGATTCAGCGGGCAGCGGCAGAAAACGACGTCGTTGTGCTGGCGCAGGGCAGCATGATCACCTTGCTTCCTTATTTAAATGAAATGACCACACCAGTGCTGACCAGCCCGCGCTCAGGTATCGAGCGCGCCTGGGCGATGCTGCAGGAGAAAGAGTGAAGTCCATGGAAGAAAAAACTTATTTTCACAGAGTGAATGAACTGACGCCGACGCGGTTCTGGATCAATAATGTGACGCAGGAAGAGGCGAAGCGGGCCTTGGCGGAAGGGGCGTGCGGCTGTACGCAGAATCCGGCGTATGTCTGGAAGATGATGCAGCGGGAAAGCGAGCTGCCGGAAATCCAACAGTTAATAATGCGGCTGCGGGATCAAGGCGTCACCCGGGATCAGATTTTGATCGCCGTGCAGCGGGAACGGGTCGGCCGCATCGCCAAACTCTTTTTACCGCTTTATCAACAGTCGCAGGGGCGATGGGGATATGTCAGTATTCAGGGGGATCCATTCCATGAGGATTGCGATACGATTGTAAAGACCGGGTTGTTCAATCGGGAAGCGGGTGAGAATATTATGATTAAGATTTCTGTTACGGAAGAAGGGTTAAAAGCCATCGGTATTCTGGCGGCTCAGGGCGTGCCGATCAATGCGACGGAGGTGATGTCGGTTCGTCAGGCCATGGATGTCGGTCGGGTATATGCGGAAGCGACAAGCCATTGCGTCAGGAAGGCTCCGATCTATTACTCGCACATCACGGGAATTCTGGACGAATATCTGTATAAAACAGTACAGGAAACGGGGGTCGCCATCGCCTCAGATGTGTTGTTTCAGGCCGGTATTGCGGCTGCGAAAAAGACCTATGCGATGACCCGGGCCCAATATCCGGATGTCGGCTTCATCGGCGGCGGTGCGCGGGGACTGCATCATTTCACAGAGATGGTAGGCGCTCAGGCTTGCGTTACGATCAACTGGAAGGGAACTGCTGATCAGTTGATAGATCAGAATCCGCCGGTAATCGAGCGGTTTGCCCAGCCAACGCCGCCCGCCGTGCTGGATGAGCTGCTTGAGAAGCTCCCGGATTTCCGTAAGAGTTATTGCCTGCATGCGATCGAACCTTCGGAATACGAAGCTTTCGGACCGGTCGTCCTGTTCCGTTCGTCATTTGAATCGGCGTGGAAACAGGCGCAGTCCTTAATTGACAGTTTAATCGGCTAATTTGATTATCCCTGGCTGAAAACAGTCAGGGTTTTTTGAATGATTCCCCCGGAAATCAACGATCAATGACGAATTTCAGCGCAATCGTTCAAAATCGTGCGAAGAATTAAAAATATGTTATAATATTAGCTTTTATTATGCGCTTAATTTTGAATGATAATCTTGAAAATCGGCGATAAACGATGAAATTCAGAGTTATCATTCAAAAACGTGCACGAATTAGAAAAAGTGATATACTATTTGGCTTTTTTGTGAATGCTTGGATTAAAAATCAACGATAAACAATGAATTTCTCAGTGATCATTCAAAATTAAAAAACAGTTACCATTTCATGGTATAATTTATTTTTATGATCAATGTGACTCTGATAAAAGAGTATTTTTGATGATCCGCAGGGTGAAGGCTGGTATTCTTTCAGCTTAAACGACCCGGGAGGAAACGATCCTTAAGCATTGAGCGTCATGGAGTGAATTGGGAAAATTGTGATTTGTTCCCATGGGTTTAATTTTAAGAAGATGAAAAAAAGCGAAGCTGGATGATCAGATCGCTTTTTCTTTGGGTTCGGTTTTTACGCAGCCGCCAATTCAGCTTCAGGCGTCATTTCGATGAACTGATCAAGATCAAATGAGTACAGATAGGCGCGGATTCTTTTGTCCGGAATCATTTCGCGCAGACAGCGCAGATAAATTGAAATCTGCCGGGCATACAACGTTTTTAACTGGTCGGCCTGGGCATGACGATCACTCTTGAAATCAATCAGTATAACTTCATTTTCATCCTGTGCGACATAGTCCATCTGCCCCTGAATTAATTCGTTGCCGGAAAGGACGGCGAAGGAGAATTCCTTTTCAACGGACATTGTTTGACAGTGCTGAAATAACGGCTGTTTGTTCAGCTGAAGCAAAAGAAGGATGTCAGAACGTCTTATTTCCGGAAGCAGGCCGCGGATCTGACTTTCCGTCCAATCTCCTTCCGGCAGGCGTTCCACCGCTTCATGCAGCTGGATGCCCCGCTGAGCTGGCCGGACAGCTTTACTTTTTGGAAACAGCGCAGGAATATATGCGGTCTGTTCTGTTTCCGACGGCGTCAGGGTGACCGGTAAGGGTTTTTCTTCCGTATAGCGCGGCAGGGAGATGACCGCTTTGCGGCGGTGCTGAAGCTGCTGGACCTCCCAGCGATCTTCAATCGTCCGGACTTTCCAGAAGCTGGAGTTACTTTCGCACATCGCGGATAAAATCAGGTCCGTCGTCCCTTTGCGTTCCAGCAGCGTGTTCATCGTTACCGGTTTATGCGGCAGCTCGCCTTTGATCGTATCGACCAGAATCATCTGATTCTGCGCCCGGGTCAGGGCGACGTAGAGAATCCGGATATTTTCTTCCAATTCTTCCAGCGTGATTTTATATTCGATCGCCTGCCGGATCACGGTCGGCCGCTTAAACCGCCATGGCAGCTCCAGCGCCGGCAAGCCGATCCCCAGATCCGCATCCGCAATGCACGTTTCTTTTTTATCCATAATGTCGATCCGGCTGCTCGCCCAGTAAAAGACGACAGGAAACTGAAGACCTTTGGATTGGTGAATGGTCATCACTTTGACAACGTCGTCCTCATTGCCGACGGGAATGGCTTCGGAGGTTTTTTCCTCGCTCACCTGATCGATCATCGCGAGAAAGCCGGTCAGCGAATCGGAATGCTCGGCGCTGTATTGTTCCGCTTTCTGGCGAAGCAGGTCACAGTTGGTCCGCTGCTGAGCGGTGCAATGCTCTTCATAAAAGTGATGAATCTGAAACAGCGCGTCAAGCAAAGCGCACAATCCCAGTTTTTGTGCGATGTCGTTTAACCGCTGCCGGTCAGCGACCAGCGGATGATGTTCTTCTTTCAGGATATCGAAGATCGGCCGGCGCTCCCGCTTCATTGCCAGACGTGCCAATTCCTCGTCATCCGCCTGATAAAAGTCAGAGGATAACACGGCGGTTAACGATAAATTATCGGCCGGATTGATCAGAATTCGAAACCAGGAAAGCAGAATCTGCATTGCTTCCGATTGATAGAATCCTGCTTTCGCGTCGATGTAATAAGGAATGCCTGCCTGATCGAAAGCTTGCTTCAAATGGGATTTAACCGCATGGGAACGCACGAGCACGACGTAATCTTTCCATTGCCGGAAGTCTGTGGTTTCGTGCATCGTTAAGATCTGTTGGGCGATGTACTGCGCTTTGATCTGATTGGCGGCGAGATTTTCCGCCCCCTCATCCTGATCCTTCAGCGTTTTGGTCATCAGCGCATGGAATTCAACCGGATAGTTGTCCTGCTTCTGAGCCGGAGCGCCGGTTTTTACGCAGTCGTGATCGGTGTATTGATCGGAACAGCCGGGAATGTTCATCAGCCGCAGAAACAGATCATTGTTGAAATCAACGATCATCTGCTTGGAACGGTAATTGCTGGAAAGGTGAATAAAACAATTTTCCGGCCGGGCGTCGTTCATCAAATTGCGCATGATCTGCGGCTTTCCGCCGCGGAATCGGTAAATCGACTGCTTGACGTCGCCGACGCGGAAGACGTTTGCGCCGCGGGAAATCAGATTGATGATCGCATTCTGCAGATCATTGGAATCCTGGAATTCGTCGACCATGATTTCATCAAAGCGCTCCTGATACCGCTTCGCGGCCAGATTGTTTTCCGCGGTTAAAATCTGATAGGCGAAATGTTCCATATCATCGAAGTCGATCCCTTCCTGCGCTTCCTTCAGCTGTGCATACAGCGCAAGGTAGTCGAGCGTCAGAGCCGTTAACGGCTTCATGATCGCATAGGTCAATGTCAGGTCGGAAAGCAGGGTTTCCTCGGTATAGGTCCGGCTGACAAGATCCTTTGCCAGCGCGTTGAGCTGTTTGCGCAGCGCGTTGAAATCCAGCGCGTCTTTCAGCGTACTGATCTTGGTCTGGATCGCGCCGAACAACGCGCGGCGGTATTCCCGGTAATCGTAATTTTTCGCAGCTTGAATCGCCGGCGCCAGCTTGCCAAGGAATAGAAGAACCTCGTTGGCCTGCTTTTCTTTGTCGGGATACGCGTCGAATAATATCCGCTGCATCTGGACGGCGCAGTCTTCCAGCCGTCCCGCTTCTACGGCACAGCTTTCAAAGAAAGCTTCTTTTGCCGGGGAAGGCAGCTGATCGAGACGGGCGATCGGCGCGTAAGCTTCCGCTGCCGTTCGGATCCAGGCTTGCGGATCCTGCGACCCGGACGCTTTGGCCGCGATCGTCAGCACCGCTTTCTTCAGCTCGGATACATCCTCACTGCGGCTGGAAAATGTTTGCAGCAGTGTCGTAAACTGCGCGGGATCCTGCGCCATCTGCTTCCGGCAGGCCTGGGTAAACGCCTGCTCCTTCATCTGCGCTACCGCCGCATCATCAAAAATCCGCTGGATGCGAGCCGGGTTTAGTCCGATCAGGGCGTAGTCGGCTTGAATGATCGACAGACAGAACGAGTGAATCGTGCTGATATGCGCGCTTTGCAGCAGGATCAGCTGTTGGCGGCAATATTGCGCTTCCTCTTCGTCCAGATCGGGTTCCTGCAGCTTGTCGTTCAGACTTTGCAGCAGTCGTTTTTTCATTTCGCTGGCCGCTGCTTCGGTGAAGGTCATCGCGACGATGCGGTCGATGCTGATGTGGTCTTCGAGCATCCGTTTCATTAACCGCGCGACCAGGACGGTTGTCTTGCCCGCTCCGGCTGAAGCGGAAACCAGAATGTTATGATCGGTCGTATGAATCGCCTTGAGCTGTTCCTCACTCCATTGAATCGCCATCCCGCACCTCCTTTCCTTCTTCTTTGCCAACCAGCGCCGCCGGTTTTTTCGGCGCTTTGCGCAGCCGGCAGACAGGTTTGAAATCACAGAATAAACATGCGCCTTCAACCGGATCCAGCTCTATCCGGCCTGCGCTGAGCTGTTGGACCAACAGCTGGTAAAGTTCCAGAATCAGTGCCTGGACATTGTCGAAGTCTTTCAGGCTTCGGACTTTGACCTGACCGTCTTTACAGGTTAGTCCCTGTACGTGCGTGCCGTCGTAATCCAAACCGTCGCACTCCTTCATCGTCCAGCCCTTGAGCTGATGGCTGCTTTGCAATTCGCTCATCCATTCATCGCGGTCAACGTCTTCAATTTCCATACGCCGGCCGTTCAGCGAAGCTTCGCTGACGCTGATCGTTTCATTTTTTAAGGAACAGTAATACGCGCCGGCCGGTTGCAGCCCGAGCTTGCGGACGGCAATGATCAGGTAGGTTAACAGCTGCAGCTGGAGTCCGGCTTTGACCCTGGCTTCGCTGAGTGTTTTGGCGGAGCTTTTGTAATCCAGAATCCGCAAGTCGTTGAGGCAGGTGTCAATGCGGTCGATAATTCCTTTTAAGCGCACGGTGACGCCGCCGGTTTCAAGCAGATCTTCTTCAAAGCGGAGTTCCTGAAAGGCGGGCGCAAACGAAGTGTTTTCCTCCATGGCGGCCAGCGCCTGAAGCAGCTGCTTTAAATTCAGCTGCATCCGCCGCTGAATCTGGTCGATTTCGGCATGTTGATCAGGAAACAGAGCGTCGAGCTGCTGGAAATAAGGATTCAGGATCGCGTTTATTTCTGTTTCGCTGAGGCTGGCGTAAGCCTTGCCCTGAGACCGGATACCCTGTTCCAGCAGCGCGTGCTGGATCGTGCCTGTTATGGCGGCGTCTACCGTTGTCAAACTGCCTCTGGATAAGCGCAGACCGCTTTTGAGGAAGTAGGCATAAGGACATTGGAAATAAGTTTCAAAGGAAGAAATACTGCCGCGCAGCACATGATCCGGGGCAAACAGACGGCGGGCGGTATCCGGCGATAGCTGATGCCGCTGATCGGAATAGACCTCGTTTTGAACCAGCGGCCACAGCACGGCGCGGGTGGCCGCGCGCTGTTCAATTTCAAACGCGACGTCCCAGCTCTTGCCTTCGTAGTTGCCGGCAGCGTAAGAATAGATCAGGCAGTGGGATGCGCTGGTGTAGATCCATTCCAGCTGGCGAGTGTAATGATCGTAGCGCTCAGCCTGGGATGGCATCGAAGTGGTCTTCAGATAATCCTCGTCAAAGATCCCGGTGGCTGCGATATTTCCCGGGAAACTATTCTGATCCGCGCCGAAAAGAATTGTCAGCGGCCGGCAGGGAAGCGGATGCTTCAGATCGGTGATCGCGATTCGGCCGTCGACTTCTTCGCTGATTTCCAGCTTTTTCTGCGCAAGCAGCGCCATGAACATGTCGAGAGCTCCCGGCTGTTCCAGCAGATCCCAGCAATCCTCCAGCGTGGTCTTCAGATTTAATAACGCGCGCCGTTCCAATTCGTCATTTAAGCAAGAATGCTGACGAAGCAGTTCATAGCAGCGGGTGAGCTTTTCGCTCAGCGGGACATCCTCCAGCAGCGGAAGCAGCCAGGGAAGCAGCTGTTCATGCACGCTCTGAGCCTGCGATTCCAGCCGCAGCAGATTTTCTTTTTCAATGATATTGAGCAGTGTGTTGCTTTCCAGCGCCCGCTGTACATGCGTGAAAACCGGCTCGCACAGATCGTTCAGGTCAAAAACAAACTGTGTCAGATACTGAACATACGCCTCGGAAATCAACGTCGGATAGGCTTTCAGCTGCAGCGTTGTCAGAACCGCCGCGATTGACGGCGCGCGGGTCAGCGTCACCAAAGCATCGAAGCAGCGCAGGATTTTCGATGGTTTCTGATAAGCAACCTGGGCCGCCGGCAGCTGGTAACGGGTCAGTACGGAGCGGACCAACCCGCCGTCGCGCTGACTGTTGCACAGAATGATCATGACTTCCTCCGGTTTCCATTGCTCGCGCAGCAAAAGCTGGGCCAGCCCCTCTGCTTCCTGCCGGGAATTCAGCGCCTTGTAAAACCGCGTTGTCCGCGGCTGCGCCTGCTTCAGCGGCTTGAACCGCAGCCCCCGCGCCTTCAAAGCATCAAGTAAACGCTGCTGATGCAGATCCTCGATCCAGCCGGGCGTGCACTCGGCCCCGCTGAAATCGAGCGTCTGGATTTCGGCGAGAAAACGTTCTTCCTGCAAATGTGTAAACGGAAGATCGGCGATCAAGGCCAATAACGCCTTCAATTCCCGCTGCCCTTCGCTCTTTTCCGGCAGCTCAGCCAACGTCAGCCCGTAATCCTGCATCAGTCGCCGAAACGCAATCAGCTGGCGATGAAAATCAGGATAACGCACCATTTTCCGATAGACCCGGCAAACGCTCTCCGCCCCCTGAATCCGCATCGACGCCATCAGACTGTCCCGCGTCGCGTTTTCATTTTCCATCGCCTGCGCACGGATCAGTCCGGATACCGTTCCGAGGGCATAATGCGTCAGAAACCGCCCGTTCTGTTCCTGAATCTTCGCTTTGATCAACAGGCTGTGCAAATACCCCGGCGCCAGTAAATTTGGAATTTTCATGATGATCGCCTCCGCTGTTTTCAATATGCTTCATTTTATCATAGAAGCCCGTCCGCGGCAAAAGCCAGAACTTGCCTGAAAACGCAAAAACAGACGAATTTCAGGTTCGTCTGTCAGCGATTAATCAACAAAAGTGTCTGATTCTCGTCCATCGCCAGTTTTTCAAGCGTCGGCTGCGAAGCTTCAACGATCAATGGGGCCGATCGCATGCCATCGTCGTCCATTGTGTATGTTTTTCCTTCCCGCATGCCCCGCAGAAGAATCTTCAGCGCCGTGCGGAATTTGTCCGAACTGCCGTGAATCGCAACGATATTGACGGTTTTAACATATTCGTAATTCGGCGGATTAAGCTGGTCGTTATAGCGTGGTTCATACTCGCCCGGCGGCAGGATCAGCTGCAAACTGCCGTAGCCCAGCTTTGGATTCTCGCGGAAAACGACCTCGTCAAAAGCAAACGATAAATAAACTCTGTCCAGATCATCCGTTTCCATCAGATGGATGATTTGCGGCTGAAACAATTCCGGGAAATCCTGGCGGATCGGAACCTCTTTAAAACTGGAGAATTCGACCATCGTCAAGGGGACGCCAATGCCCGTGATCACCACGCTGATGATCAGCGCGATCAACAGCGGCCGTTTTTTCGTCGCCGGATGCACGATCCGCCACAAGGCGGCGACCGCCGTCTGGAAAATCCCGATCAAACCCAGACAGATCAACATGAGGTCCCACAGCTTCGCACCTTGAAATAACAGGAAAACCAACAAGCCGAAGGCAAAGCAGAACGCAAACTCGCCCAGTCCCAGCGGAATCAGAATCATCAGCGTGATCAGCTGGACGATCCCGATCATCATCCGGGCGGCAATTTTTCCAATCCCCCAGCCCTGCTTTTCAGCCGTTTTTTCCTCATTATTATAATAAGGGTAACGGCCGCGCGGCTGAATCAGCGGATCGATCGGATCTTCCAGAATCCGCGGTTCGTCAAATTCCTGACTGAACGCCTCGTCGATTTCCGCTGCGATCTGCTCTTCCGTCTTCGCCGCCGTTTCCGCCTGGGCAAAGGCTTCTTCCTCTTTGCGCTGCTGCGCGGCTTCGTTTTCCGTCTTCGCAAGATTTGAATTTACAGTTTGCGGGACGCCGCTTTGGGGAGAGCAGGCGTCGTCATGGCGCCTGCCGAAATTGAACCGAAGCGGTTTTTCAAACAAATCCCGAAGGGTGACCGGCTTGTTTTCCAAACCCTGAGAAATAAAGCTCGCCATCAGCAGGACGACCAGGCAGAGATAAATCAGGTTGATCGTCAGACGAACGAAGAAGTTCAAAGCTGCCGCTAAAAAGCCCGGCAGGATGGCGCGCAGAAGACTGACGATCAGGGCTTCCAGCAGGGAAAACGGGATTTTCATCAAACCGACGATCACCAGTGCGATCAATACCAGCGCGATCAGCCGGATCATGGCCTCGACGCTGAGGGTGTTGAAGTGTCCGGCGAAGTAGCTGACCACGGAGTCGATCCCCTGGGTCATCACGTCCACCACATTGTCGATGATATCCCGGCTTGAATCGCGGGTGTACTTTTCGTTGATTTTGTACGCGCTGAGAATTTCCCGCGCCAGATCGTCGAGGTTGCCGAAGTCGGCGACCGCTTCATCCTCGGTTTTGCCTTCCTGCAGCTTGTTGTCGATATACCCGGAATACTCGTCCAGAATATCCTGGATTTCATCGCGTTTCAGCAGATGCAGCTTGTGTTCTAATTTATCAAGAAATTCCTTCTTGGTCATCGTGATTTCCCCCTTCCAGGAATAGATTTAATTGCTTGGAAAATGCCAGCCATTCCGTTTTGAGCTGATTCATCGTTGTCAATCCCAGCGCGGTGATGCGGTAATACTTGCGCGGCGGTCCTTCGGTAGATTCCACCAGGTAGGTTTCGAAATACTTTTCGTTGGTCATCCGCTTGAGCAGCGGATAAATCGTGCCTTCGTTGACTTCGACGACTTCGCAGACCCGCTTGACCAGCTCGTAGCCATAGATGTCGTGCTGACTGACGACAACCATGACGACCAGATCGAGCACGCCTTTTTTAAATTGTGCGTTCATGGCGATCCTTCCTTCTGATTACCATGCTAAACCTACTACTTTGCATTGTCAAGTAGCTAAACAAGATAATTTTGCCAGTTTTTACGGCTTGGGGACAAATTTTACTTTTTTTTATTGCCTGATTGTGATAAAACAGATATAGAAGAAACGAAACAGGGGGACCAAACGAAATGGCAATTTATCAAATCTTAGAAGAAATTAAAGATGTCAGAAAAGAAGGAGAGCTGTGCGAGTTCAACGGCTACCTGGAAGATTACCTGGAAGTCATTGATTCTTCCGAAGATCAGCCGATGAAGGATATCCTGCACGCACTGTTTGAAGAAAATCATGATTTGAAGATCTGCGTGAATCTGCGCGCCGATATCAACCGGCAGGTGATTTCCAATCAGATCATCCGGTATAAAGACGCATTCAAGCTGCAGGGGCATCCGGTGATCTGCCCGATCATCGTTTATGGCAAGCAGGACGATGCCGAACGCGCGCTGATCTTAGTCAAGCACAGCGACCGCAGCTATCTGTATGCCAAGGGTCTCTATTATACGCTGACGGAGCCATACAGCTTCCTGGCCGACTGCAAGAACGAGCTGGTCGCAGTGACCGCCGAGAGCGTTGACGGCGTTCTGGCGACGTTCCGCAAGCTGTTCAGCGTCAAGGCCGGCGCACTGCAGCGGGAAGCGGACCGCAGCCGTTTCTCCAACTATGAACAGCTGAAGAAGGATGCGCTGGACGAAGCGGAAGCCGTCAGGGAAAATGCGGAAACCGAGCTGCACGAAGCGGAAGACAAAGAAGCGGCGATCTATTCGCTGGTTGTTCGTTGGTTCTTGTTGAAAAAAGTGGTTTACGTTCAGTACATGGTCAATAAAGACATGCTTCAGAACGTTCATGAAGGCAACATCAAGAAACAGCGCAATCAGGCAAAGATCAACGCTGACGAAATCCCGTTCATCTCTTACAGCGAACTGTGGAGAAGCATCTAACCCAGTAAATCAAGCGGCAGTCATGGGAAAATCACTCATGACTGTCTTTTTTTTTGTGTTTCGGCATTTTTCATTGAGCAATCGCTTAAAAAATCCGGAATAAGTAGAAAATCTAACCAAAAAATAACCTCGCTTTGATAGGATATAACCATCAGGAGGTGCATCGAGTGCAAAAAGAACGGGTATTCTGGTTCTTAAACCGAATGATCTTTCCCCTTCCCGGGAAATCTGATCAAAAAATGACGCTGCGGCAGTCCGCGCAGAGGTCCAGGATGAACTTCCGTAACGGACTGACAGAGAAGAATCCGCCAGGACCGGTATCCTGAGTGCAAAGGAATTCGGATTCCACGGTATAAAAGTTTCAAATATTCTGAGAGGAGCAGGAAAATGCAAAGAAGTCTACAAAATCTGATGAATAAGCTGTTGAAAACCGGCGTAGCCATGATGTTGGCTCTGACCGCAATAAACTATCAGTCCGTCATGGCGGAAGGCGCTGAGCCGAAACAGCCGGGCGAAGGGAATACGGAAATGCGGGAGGGTCAGAATAATGATCAGGAATCGGAAGCCGGGAACACTCCGGCGACGGCTGATCCGGTGAATTCGCCGACCCCGACCCCGGAAGCCACGCCGACCCCGACTCCGGAAGTCATGCCGACCTCGACCCCGGAAGCCACCCCGGCAACAACGCCGACTTCGACGCCGGAAGCCACCCCGGAAGTCACGCCGACTTCGATGCCGGCGGGCGATGAAATCCTGAATCCCGATCTTGAAAATTCGGAAACATTCGATTACAAGATCACCTATGTGATCGAGCCGGAAGCAGCGGCAATGATCGAAGGCCCATCCGGCATGAATGCGGAAGACGAAGCTGTCTTCACAGTTGAACCGGCTCAGGGATATCAGATCGTCAGCGTCATGGTGAACGATGAACTGACAGAGCCGATGAATACGGCGGATGAAACAGAAACAGACGGCACTGAAAAAGCAGCCGTGCAATATTCCATTGCCTCAGCGCAAGACGATGTGACTGTCGTCGTAGCACTGGAAAAAGAGGAAACCCGCATGCCTGCCGCCGTCTATACCGCTGAAACGGAAGACGCAATCATCACGGTATCCGCACCGGAAGGCGCATTTAGTGAAGAAGTCCGACTGCAGGCTGAAAAGATTACGCAGCCGGAGGCACTGGAAGCCGTGGCCGATCAGGTTGAAGACGCGCTGGATGAAACGCAGCTCCTCGTCGCTCTGGCCGCTTATGATCTTACATTTTACGCGGTGAACAGCGGGGAAGAAGTGGAGCCGCGCAGCGGTGTTTCCGTCAATATCAGCTTGAAAGCGCCGCTGACGGAAACCCTTTCAGAAGCCGCTCAGGAGTCGGAAGTGCAGGTTGTGCACGTGCCGGACGACGCGGCGGCTGAAGTCGTCGCCTCTGCGCAAAATGCCAAAACTACTGAAATTACCTTTGAAACAGAAAGCTTTTCCACCTATGTCATCACGATGACGACGAAGGCGGCAGCCGGGTATAACGATAACGTTTACGCGACGCTGCAGGCAGCCATCAACGCCGCCGCGCAGGCAAACGATGCCAATCCGGTGATCGAGCTTCAAACTGACGTTGCCGAAAGCGTGACCGTACCGAAGGCGAAATTTGCGCAGCTGACGATTCATTTGAACGAAAAGACCTGGACGACAAACGGCGCATCGGCGATCACCGTCGGCAGCGGTTCCCTGAAAATTGAAAACGGAACGATGGAGGCGGCGGATGTTTACCGTCTGATTACCGCCAACGAAGCCGATGTATCGGTAACGAACGTTACATTTCTGGGCGGATACAACATTGACAACGAAGAAACAATCTTGATCAACAGCAACCGAAAATCCGCAGGCGGCATGGTGCTGGTGGTTAACGGAAATCTGACCGTGGACGCCTGTACGTTTGACGGCGCAGCCAAAGGAATGGTAAGTGACGTCGTTTACGGCGGCGCGGTCGCCATGATCTCCGACGACGCCGATCAAACGCTGGCGTTCTCATTGACCAATTCAACGTTCAGGGGAAATCTGGCGCAGTATGGCGGCGCAGCAGCCCTGATCATCGACGGTCAGGCCGCTGGCAGAACGATTGATCTGACAGTTGAAAATTGCGAGTTTGCCGATAACCGGTATCTGTCTAACGGCGGCGCGCTCTACGCCACAATCAATAACGCCAACTCCAACCCGACCTTCAACGTCACGATCAACGGCGGGCAGTTTGCAAACAATAAACCGCTGGCCAACAGCGGCAACGGCGGTGCGCTGAGTATCCAGGGACAGACAAACGCTGACGCTTCGCTGAAGATTGCCGGCACGACAATCACCGGTTCGCAAGCCTTGAGCAGCTATGGCGCAGCGATCTATGCCGCGAAAATTCCGGTGACGTTAACAAACGTTAAAATCAACGACAATATGACCTCAGGCAGTGGTACGGTCTACGTAACCGAGAGCAGTCTGGTAGTGAAGGATTCCGAATTCAAACAAAATTCCGCGTCCAGCGGCGGTGCGATTTATCTGAATAAACCGACGGCAGACTGCCTGTTCCAGAACACGCTCTTTGACGGGAACCAGTCGACCGCGACATCGAAGTTCGCAACCAACGGCGGCGGCGCCGTATTAATCAACGCCATCCCGAATAACCGGAATCTTCAATTCGAGAACATCACGGCGATCAACAACAGTGCCAAATACAATGGCGGCGCGCTCTCGTTGAATGCCAACGGCGCCAACGAGATTCACGTCGAGATCAGCGGCCGGATTGAAAACAACACGGCGGAAAATAACGGCGGAGGGATTTATCTCAATAAGATCAAAACGACGACGCTGGCGGATGTGATCATTACCGACAATACCGCGAACAAGACGTATCAAGGCGTTGGCGGCGGCCTGTATCTGGCGCCGGTCTCCGGAGCCGTTCTGAACTTGAACGACGGCACGCGGATCTACAAGAACTTTACGCCGCACGATACAATGGTCAACAGTCAGGCCGGCGCTGTCGGCGCTTCCTCTGAAATTCTGGCGGCGAACACCGCGTCCGCCAAAGCGACCATCAACATCGCGGAATCGGCCTTGAAAACGGAAACGGAAGACGCGATCTATACGCTGAACCTCTATACGCAGAAAAATTTAAAGGACTTGTATCAGGGCTATTACAGTCTGGTGGAAGTACCGAAGCGAATTTATTTAGCAGCCGACGAAACCTTCCATACCGGCGAAAACGACCAGGTAACCCGGACGTTGGCGGAAGCGGCGCAGGCAGCGCAGGTTCAGGGACTGAATAAAATTTATGTCTGCACTACCGTCACGGTCACGGCGGCCGATGAGGAAATTTTGAATCAGCGCGGACTGACGCTGGTCCGCTGCAGCGAGCACCACGACTCCTCTTTGCTTGAGATCAAAGGCGAAGTGACGTTGGACGGCGCGCATCTGGACGGCGCCAGCATTGAAAGCCGGAATTCGCTGATTTCGGTCGGCAGCAACGCCAAATTGAACATCACCGGAACGACGTTGATTGAAAACGGCGTTGCGGACTACGGCGGCGGAATTATCGTGAATCAGGGCCTGCTGAACATGACCGGCGGTACAATCCGCGGCAATCATGCGACAAAGCTGGGCGGCGGCGTTTATGTCCAGGGATATAAGGCGGTCGTTAACTTTGACGGCGGTACGATTATCGGCAACCATTCCGCGGTTTATGGCGGCGGCGTCAACGTAAGCGATAAAGGAACCGTGAACTTCGGTCTGTATGACGGCCGGACGCTTGTTACCCAGAATACCAGCGTCAGCGAAGGCGGCGGTATTTGTTACGAATATTCGTCGCAGGGCAAGATCTATCTTGCGACCTTTACCGACAATGAATCCACGGCCAATTCCATGTATGTCAGCGGCGGTGCGATCTCGATTCAGCAGAACGCTTCGGTAGAAATGAAGAACCTGTATGCGAGCGGCAACCGCTCGACCAGCGGTTATGCGCACTATGGCGCGCTGTATACCTGCCCGACTGGGGAAACGGCGATCTTTGAGATCAACGGCGCACTGATCATCGACAACAAAGATAAGAACAATTACAGAACTACGGATATTTATCACAACAGCGGCCGGGATGGCAATCGAGTTTACGTTTCCGACGTTGCGCCGGGCGGCGGCGAGATCACATTTGTCCGCAGCAGCAATCCGGATGAAGTGCTTGACCGCAGCGCTTACCAGTATACGTCAAATTCCTTTTCGATGATCAGCCAGGCTTCCGAGCAGACCCGACAATGGGCTAAAGAAGCGGCCGAAGCGCACGGCGTCGTCGTGACCGGAAACCGGGGCGGCGGCCCGGGCTTCGCGATCGCCAACAACGGTCATTTACAGATCGGCTCCGATACCGAGGCATTGCAGGTGATCAAGACCTGGACTGACGCCAATGGCAAACCGTTAAAAGAACATCCGGATCAGGTGCTGGTCTACCTCATGCGCGATGGCGTATCGATCGATGAAACGACCCGCAAAGACGCCTCGGTCATCCTGTCCGAGGACAATAACTGGAATTATATCTGGACGAATCTGGAACCTGGCCATGACTGGACGATCGTGGAAGCGGGAATCGACGGATACTCGGCGATCATCAGCGAAAAGGTCAAGGCCGACGCACCGTTCAACGGCGAATTCGAAGTTGAAAATTTCTATCAGGTCAAACTGGATAACCGCAAGGATGCGCAGGTCAAAAACTATACCCTCTCTGTTGGAAAAACGGTGATCGAGCCGCAGTCTTCCGACGCGGTGTTTGAATTTACAGTCAAGCTGGGTCCGACAAAAAACAAGTTGTCCTATTATATCACGTCGGCCGACGGCCAGAAAGGCAAGCTGAAGCCGGTCTACGATTCGGAAAACCTGACGATCGTCTTAAAAGGCGGCGAGCAGTTTACGTTAACAGGTCTTACGCAGGGAACGGAATATTCCATCGAAGAAGCCAAAGGTGATTATCTTGTCTACATTGACGAGGTCTTCACGGAAGACCGCACGGCCTCCGGCGTCGTGATGAACAACGCGATCGAGATTGCCTACACAAACATTGCCAAGGTCAACCTGGCGATTGAGAAACAGCTGCAGCGTTACAGCGAAACGTACAAAGGCGCAACCTTCGTCTTTGAAATCACCGGCACGCCGGAGGATGAAAACAATCCGGCAGGAGCCTATAACAACATCATCGCGCTCACTTTCAACAGCGCGGGTTCTGAAACCGTGGAAATCAACGATCTCCCTTACGGACTGAACTACACAGTGAAAGAAATTTACAGCGGCAGCGTCTATGATGCCGCAGGGGCGGATACCTTCCAGCTGCCAGTCTCGCTCTGGAGCGCGTCGGCGGATCAGATGCCGGAAGGCGTTACATTGATGAGTGATGAAAACGGACGCCGGCTGGGCTTGAAGGTGACGGCCGTCAACGATTTCAACGAAAATCAGAACAGCGGCAGCGGCGTGATCAACAAGTATGCCGTTGACAACGGAAAGATCGAAGTCACGCCGGTTTACGAGAAGGCTGAATAAGGAGGAGTACCAATGAAAAAGAATTTCTGGAAAAAGCCCTACGGAGCAATCGCCTTGATCATGGCACTCGTTCTGGGCTTCGCCGTCAATCCGTCGCTGGCTTATTTCACGGATTATACGACGGCTGCCGGCACCGCTCCGGTTGCGCTGGAGCCTTCCCATACGGAGATCATCGAGATCTTAAACGGATTGGATAAACAGATTCAAATTAAAAATACCGGAACGTCGGAAGCGTTTGTCCGGCTGCGGATTTTCTATCCTGCGCTGGACAATCTGGATGTCAAGATCACTGCCGGCGCCGGCTGGGTTTGGGAGGAAGCGGAAAACTGCTGGATTTATACAGAAGTGCTGAAGCCGCAAGCGAGCACCACGGTCGTTCAGGTGGATGTCGACGAAACGAAGGCCGGAAGCCTGACGCAGGATTTCCAGATCGTCGTCGTTCATGAAAGCGTTCAGGCGCTCTATGACGGCGATCATCCGGATTGGAACCTGAGCTGGTCCCATGGAATGGAAAAGGGGGAATAAGCGGTGCGTAAAATAAAATATGGTCTGATCGCCTGCGCGGCCGTGCTGGTCATCGCCCTGGGCGTCGGTGCGGCCCGGGCAGTTCCGGCAGCCCGCAATGAAGAATATACGGCTGAAATCGCGACCAGCGAACTAACGGTCGGGCTTGTGGAAAACGGCGTGCTGATCCCCAACGAAGGCGAACTGTTGACGAATACGTTTAAGGAAAACGTCATTCCCGGCAAGAATTACACCGAAGAACTCAGCGCTGTGAATACCGGCGAGGTCGAGGAATATATCCGCGTCATCGTGACCCGGCGCTGGGTCAAAGTGGTCAAAAACGAAGATGGATCAACGACGGTGACCGAGATTCCGGAAACGGAACTGGATCCGGCGCTGATTCGGCTGTCGCTGAAGGATACCGACTGGATTGTTGCTCCTGCCTCCGGAAACAAAGAACAGGTTGTTCTCTATGGAAAACACATTGTAAAAGCTTCGGAAACGGTGATGTTCAATGCAGAAATCTCCGTCGATCCGAAAGTCGCTTCAATCCTGACCCACACCGGATCGGAAAATGGATCGGTCGTGTCTTCTTATGATTACGATGCGGACAGCGTGCAGCTGCAGCTGATCGCCGAAGTGGACGCCGTGCAGATCAATAACGCACAGGACGCGATCTTAAGCGCCTGGGGCGTGAAGGTCAACATTGCGGATGATGGAACTTTGAGTTTGGCGGAATAGGAGGAAAGTTAACATGAAGATGATGAAAAAAGCCATGAGCTTTCTGATCGCCGCCGGATTTCTGATCACGCTGGCAACGCCGGTATCCGCAGAAAGTCAGACTGGATCGGATCAATGGCAGGTCGCGTTTGACGGGCAAAAGATGAAAGCCAATTATACCGCCGCGGATTTCGCTGACTCCTTCAGCGATCTGCAGCCGGGCGATACCGTCAGCATTGAGATTACACTGAAGAATGTCTGCGGGGAAAAAGCAGACTGGTACATTCAGAACAATATTCTGGATATTTTTGAAGAAGCGGATGCGGCCGATGGCGCGTATACCTATCAGTTAACCTATACGGAACCGGGTGCTTCAGCTGTGACCCAGGTGCTGTACGACAGCCGCTCAGTCGGCGGGGAAAGCACGGAAGGCGGCGCGGGCTTAAATCAGATCAATCCGACGCTGGGCAGCGATTATCTGTATCTGGATACGCTGGCGGATGGCGAACAGGCCAGAGTAACGTTAACCTTGGGACTGGATGGGGAAACGCTGTTAAACGCCTATCAGCGCAAATCAGCGGCTTTGTCGCTGTACTTCGCGGCAGAGATTGCCGAAACGACCGTAACGGTCAATGAAACTAAAACGAACACGATCGTGAATACCGTGGTGAAAACGATTGTTTCCCCGCTGACTTCCGATGGAAGCTCGCTGCCGCTGCTCGGCGCACTGGCCGTTGGCGCGGTGATCGTGCTGATCGTGCTGATCGGAATCTATAAACGCAGAAAAGCAAAGGAGGAACGGTAAGATGAAGAAAATGATGCGGGCGCTTGTCACATTCCTGACGTTATGCTCGTTGATCGCCAGTCAGGCTGCGGCGCTGAGGGCGGAAGAAAATCAGGGCTATGGCTATTCGCTTACGCTGTCCTCCGGTTCCGGAGCCTTTACTGAAATCATGGCTGATGTGGTGACGGTCAACGGCAATCCGGTTCAGGCAACCGCAACGGATCATGAAGTGACGATTTCCGGACTGCATTATGGCGACGCCGTGCAGCTGAATGTTCAAACTGAAGGCGCGGTGACGCACGCGGATGGTCGATATCATGTCCGCGGCTACCGCCTGAGCGGGCGCGACGCCGTCGTGGAAAACAATGAAGTCATTACGGTAAAAGGCGACGCCAGCTACGTTGTGGCGTACAGTGTACCGGGGAATCTGGTGGCTTACACGATTCATTACGAAGACGCCGAAGGACAGACGCTGGCCGCTTCCCAGACATTCTATGGCACGATCGGCGATCCGATTTCGGCAGCCATGCTGAACATCGACGGCTATGTGCCGACGCCGGCTTGCCAGCAGCTGATTCAGAACACGCGTCTGGCTGCGGAGAGCGCGGAGAATGAATTTACGTTTGTCTACGAAGCCTCCGCCGTCCGCACGACGACCAACACGAACGTGGAGACCGTAACGCGCACGGAAGAAGTGACGAATACAATCGGGGTTCAGGTCAACAATCCGCAGCCGCCGGTCAATAACGGCCAACAGGAGCAGCCGGTAGAAGTTGTAGAAGATAACAACACCCCGACGGACGGCGGCCAGGAAGTTCCGCAGCAGGAAACGGTGGAAGAACCGGTAACGCCGCAAACCGGCGGCCAGGCGGCAGGCGGAATGAATCTCTTCATGATCGGCGGTATCGTTGCCCTGATCGCTGTGATCGGATTGATTATCGTGGTTATGAAGAAGGAAAAAGAAGCTGACAGCGAGGAGTAAAGGAAAAAAGAGTCGGTCCGGATTTATTTCCTCGTCAGAATGATTTAAAATGGAAAGGATTCCGGCAGGCCCATTCTGAAAAAACGACACGGACAACAGAAGTAAAAACAGAAGGACATCGCAGGGTGTCCTTCTGTTGTCTGACTGATTAAGAGGAATGGAAATATGAACTTGCTAAGACCGGGTACGCTTTTTCAGCTGATCGCCCAGAAACATCAGAAGGGCGGCGGCCGCCAACAGCGCAAGCATGATGAATTTGCCGGAAGCGCTGGATAAAAACAAAGCCAGAGGGCCCAGTCCGGGAAAGACCGCGACGACTTTGCCAATGAAGCGGGCATACGCGACCGGCTCGCGGTCTTCCGCCTGATTGGCGTCGCCCTTTGTGATCAACTGTGAATGCTCGGATTGATTTTCCACGACCCGGTGGGTGACGACGGAGGATGAAGCCGCGCCTGCGCGGAAAACGATGACCTCGCCGCTGGAAACGTCAGCGGGATCCGCCGATTTTGCGCAGACCAGACTGCCGGTGGGAATACCCGGTTCCATACTGCCGCTGGTTATGGCGTAAAGATGAAGCCCGGAAAGCGGGGGCAGGGTCAAAAATAAAATCAGAAACAGTGAAACTGAAATCAGAATCAGACCGGCGCCATGATAGACAACGCTCAGCCGGCGTTGTCCTGGCGAGGATAAATCCGTCTTGATTTGCGGTTGTATTTTCATATTCAGACTCCTAACGTTTATCTTCATTGTAAAGCGATTTGACGGGCAGTGTCAAATTAAAAGACAGAGGGAAGCGAGGAAAACGTCAGTGAGCGTTGTCAGCGCTTCAGACAGAAAGGGGGGGAGCAGGATGAAGCAACGAAAAAAAACCGGACAGGAGCGTCTGATCTTTGCCGGTATGGCCGTCTGCATCGGCGTGTTGGTTTACTGCGCTTTTCAATTTAGCCGTTATATTGAGGAAAGCCGGAATCATCAGAAAGCCCGGGAAGAGGCTGTCAGCCGCTATGTGAGCGCGGAGCCGGCGGGTTCTGAAGATACTGCGGACTTTTCTGTGGATTTTGCCGGGCTGCGCTGCGTGTCAAAGCATGTGGTCGGCTGGATCCGCATTGCCGGATTGGAAGTTATTGATTATCCGATCGTTCAGGGCTCTGATGATACATATTATCTGCGCCATACCTGGGATGACCGCGTCAGCCGGTATGGAGCGATTTTCATGGAATGGGAGAATCAGCCGGACTTTAACGACCTGCATACGATTCTCTATGGCCACAGTATGAACGACGGAAGTATGTTCGGCAGCTTGAAGCAGTATGCCGATGCGGATTTCTATTCCCAATTCGGCGGAGAGATTACGATCAGCCTGCCTGCGGAAACACGGAGATATCGGATTTTTTCCGTTGAATATGCGCAGCCGGACGCGTTTAACGTCTATACGATCGGCTTTGATCACGATGAAACCTACGCGGAGTTCATCCAGGGCTTTCATGAACGGGCGTTATACAAAACTGATGTGGAAGCAACCCGGGCGGATTCGGTTCTGACGTTGTCGACCTGTTCGGATAACGGGGAGCGCCGGTTTGTCGTTCATGCCCGGCTGGAGTCTGTCCAGCCGCATAATTCATGAGAAAGCAGCGCGATTCAGCTCTGCTTTTTTTTACCGCATCGTGAAACTGGAGCTTCGCGGAAATCCTTGAAACCTGTGCTCGCGTTTAACGCGTCTTGTGGACATTGAGGAAAGATTTATCAGGAGAAAATAATAAATTCTTCATTTATATATGATTTGTGAATAATTTATTCGACAGGATTGCGCCTCCATGATAGACTAAGGAAAAGGGAGGAAACTTTGATATGACAATGCAGGTCAGCTTTGAAAAAATCGACGTCACCCCGGCGCTGCCGGTCCGGCTTTCCGGCTTCGGCAAGATCCGCTGGGCACAGACTGCCCATGATCCGCTGTATGCCCGTTTGCTTTTGTTCAGCGGGGAACAGGAGACGCTGTGGATCCAGATCGACTGGTGTGCGGCGGACGCCATGCTTTACCAACAGATTGCGGAATTAACGGGGATTCATGCGCCGCATCTGATCCTTTCTTCGACGCATACGCATTCCGGCCCCTGCGGCACGGTGCGCTGCGATCAGGGAATTCTAAAGGGACTGGAACCTGTTTTCGGCGAGTATAACGCCTGTTATGTAACGGAAACCGCCCGGCGGATTGCGGCGGGTGTCGAGCGGCTGCGGACGCAGAAACAACCGTTTTCGTGGCGGATTCTGCGCGGCACCGTCAGCGGGTTGGGGACCGACCGGCATGATCCAACGCTGCCAAGCGATCAGGACGCGTTTGTTCTGGAACTGATCACGCAGGATAAGAAACGCTGTCTATGGACGCGCATGGCCTGTCATCCGACGGTGCTCAACGGCGAAAATCTGATGTTGAGCGCAGACTTTCCGGGCGCGTTGGAAAGCTGCTTCGCGGATGCGGAGATGGTCGCCTTCGTCAACGGCAGCTGCGGCGATATGAGCACACGGTTTACCCGCCGGGAATCCAGCTTTGCGGAAATGGAGCGAATGGCGCAGCTGGCGGCCGATCAGCTGAAAACGCTGCTGAACCAGCCGGAGCCGCTGTCCCCGGGCGCGAATCTGACGCTTGAGGTTCATCAGAAAACCTTCATGGTGAAGGCCAAGGTCCTCGATTCGGTTGAAGTCGCGGAAGAAAAAGTAAGGACGCTGAGCGCACAGGTCAAACAGGCGCGCAGCGAAGGCGCTGATGCCAAAGCACTGCGTTTATTGGAATCGCTGAAAGAAGGTGCGGAGAATAATTTACTGTCCTGCCGCAACGCTTCCGGTCTGCGCGCGATCCCGCTGTCAATTTCCTGCATTCAGCTGCCTTCCGTCAAGCTGATTACCGTGCCGGTCGAGCTTTTCAGCAAGCTGAGCAATCCGGTGAAGGCGCGCTGGAACGCGGAATTCATCGGCTACACCAACGGCTATTCGCTGTATATGGCGGATGAAAACGCCTTTGACCAGCAGTTCTACGAAGCGATGAGCAGTCCGTTTGAAAAGGGCGCCGGAGAACAGCTGATCCGTGAGATCGGCGACTGGCTGGCAACGTTATAGAAAGAACTCCCGGAATGGGGTAAAACAGGAATCCGGAGGATATAGATGGATTTCAGCTTTATTTCATCGGTGATTGAGATTTGCGGGCGGCCTGTTTCAGGCCGCTTTTCAAATCTTTGTCTTGAGTGCGGTTTGAAGCGTCATAAGCGTGAACGATTTCCCGCGCACACGTTTTAAATCATGGTATAATAAACGCGAGTTTATAAAATCAGACTAGCGCTCCAGAACTTGAGCAAGGGGGAACAAAATGAGAAATTCCTGGATATTTCCGGTGTTGTTTTTTATGATTATCTTTGGATTTGGCGGGATCTTCAGCGGCCTGCTTTTTCCGCTGATCATCTTTTTCATCATTTATAAATCAGTGACAAAGAATAATGAGGAGCGGCAGACAATCCGCCGGCGTTCTTCTTCCGGACAAAGCCGCACGCGTCTGTCCGGCCGGCAGAGCGATCTGGTCAACGAAGCGCTGAGCCGCTATTTCCGCACGCATGAAAAGCTGCCGCTGCTGGAAGAAATCAGCCTGCGGCCGGAAAAGGCGGAATACACCGGACTGCGCAATCTGGTCCTGCTGAAGGACGACGACTGCATCGGCACGCTCGACGAGTTCGGCGAACGCTATCCGCGGTTGTATAACGAGATTCTGCGCTTACTGGTGGAGTTCGCCAAACAGCCGCAGACGGAAGAAAAACCGCAGACCACGGCTGATCAGAAACCAGAAGTCCCGGCGGAAGAAGCCGATTTGCCGCAGGCAGAGCCGGCCCAGCCGGAATTGGATCGGGCGGAAGCCTATATTGAAAAAATCAACGCTCTGAATACCGAGATTGCTAACGAGTCCATCACTAACGGCCTGTACCAGACCTGCGCGCTGTTGAAACATCTGGCGATCGCTGAGGAAAAATTCCCGGAGAATAAAGATAAGCTCGACAAGCTCTATCAATACTATCTGCCGATTCTGCTGGACATTCTGGAAAATTACAAGAACATCGGCCAGTCTGCGTCCAATCATGAAGATTTCCATGAAGCGGAGGATCGCCTGAACAAGACGATCATTCTGATCAACGAAGCGATGAAGACGATCAGCGCGACGATGGCGGAAGACGATTTGATGAGTTTATCCGCTGACATGACCACGCTGGAAGCCCTGTTGAAAAAAGATGGTCTGGTTCAGGAAGGCACGCTCTCCGGCGTCAGAAAGTAGGTGAATCCATGAGTCAGAAACGTAAAAACACCGATTATTTAGATGATTTGTTTGATAAACACTTCAATGATAAAGATTTCATGAATACCAACCTCGCCGATTTCGGACAGATGGTGCGCGACACGATCAATGAGGAAGCCCGCAAACAGGGCTACGATACGATGAGCGATCTGATCAGCGGCGAGATTCAGGAGGGTCTCAGCGGCAGCCGGACCCGCAAACGTCCGGTCAGCGCCGCCGTGCATCGCCGTCACGGCCGTTACCGCACGCGCTATGAGTATGTGCGGGAGATGCTGGAAAACGTCGTGTATCCTCCGCGTCAGCGCGGCTATTACCGCGATGGGCATCAGGATGCACTTCAGCGCTATCTGCGCCGCATGGCGATCAACCAGAATGATATGATGATGTATGAAAAGATCGTCGACGAGGAAATCCGCAAATATTACCAACAGAATTCCCGTCAGCGAAGCAATAAATATGACGAGGGCTATTACGACGGCCTGAAGCTCGTCGCGCGCGCGTTGAAGCAGTCCCGCGATTTGATGATGGAAGAGATCAGCGACCGGCTTGCGGCCGCGCTGAAAGTCTATTAGAGGATAATCCATGGCGAAGGATAATGAAAAAAAAGATCTGGAACAGCTGATGAATTCGATGTTCCGCGGTCACCGGCTGAATACCGTTTCGGCCGAAGACTATCTTGAACAGGTTAAAAAAAGTCAGAATGAAGTGCAGACGGGTCTGGATCAGGCACAGGCACATCAGAAACAAGCGGAGGATACGCTGAGCACGACGGAAAACGCCGTCGATCAGCTCAACGCGATCCTGCATCAGCAGAGCGAGGATTTACAGAAACAAGCAGAGGCCCTGCGCGATCAATCCCGCGATCTGGGGTTTACCGATCAGGATTTTGCGAAGCTGCAGGCCGAGGTGCAGAAGGATTTCGGGATTTCGGTCGACGTCGAGAATCATCAGAAGCGGCAGGCTCAGGATCTGCGGGCCGTGCTGAATGGAATGCAGGAAGCCGCAAAACAGACGGAGACCGTCGTTTTAGGTCAGGAACCGTTTCTGGCGGATTTGGCGCGGGCTTTTTTCCGCCCGTTGGCCAGCGGGCAGCCGGAGGACCAGCTGCGCAATGTATTTGTGATCAGCGGCCCGGCCGGCAGCGGCCGGCATCTGGCCCTGGCCACGATGATCAACATTCTGGCGGAAAAACACTGGCTGGCCAGTGCGGAGGTCGTGATGATCAACGGCTCGCATTATGCCGGCAGCGATCAGGAAAAAGTCTTCATTCAGGATATTTACGCGGCATCCTGCGCACCGGCGGAAGTGATCGTGATCGAACAGGCGGAAGCGCTGTATCCGCCCTTTCTCAACCAGCTGATGAAGCTGTGTCAAAATGAAGAAGTGACGTTAAACAAGCGCTACGTTTTGAATAAAGGAAAACAACTGGTGGAAGCCGGCAGCTCGTTAGTGACGCAGACGGTGTCCACCTTGAAGCTGACGAACAAATATATCGTCTTTCTGACGACTTCACGCAAGGCACTGATGCAGAACTTCCCGAATTCGATGGTGGAACAGATTCTTGATCAGCCGGCAACCCAGCCGTTAAGTCAGGAGGTGCTGCTGACGATTTATCAGCGGTTATTAAACGAAAGCGTGCAGACCGCGAAGAAACAGCTGAACGTGACGCTCCTGTTGGACGACGATGCGGCGCAGAAACGGCTGGCGGTTCTGGAAACCTCTGCCGGGGCACTGGCTCTGGAAAAAGATGTGCGTCAGCTGAACGCAGCCTTAAACGAGCTGTGCCTGAAGCAGCCGGAGCCGGTTCTGGAGGTTCGTGCGGAAGCCGGACGGGAATGGGTTTTTGAAGTGAACGGCCAGCGGTTGGCGATTTCGGATCTGATCCGGCTGGAAAAGGACGATCTTGACGCGATCCGCAAGGAAATGGACGCGATCGTCGGTCTGCAGGAAGTCAAGGACACGCTGCGGTCGATGGAAGAACATTACAAAGTGACGCAGCTGCGGCAGAAACAAGGGTTAAAAGCCGCGCCGCTGTCCCGCCACATGATCTTTACCGGCAATCCGGGGACAGGCAAGACGACGATGGCCCGGCTGGTCGCCCGGCTGTTTAAGGCGCTCGGCTTGTTATCGCAGGGGCAGCTGATCGAGGTCAGCCGCAGCGATCTGGTCGGCCGCTATGTCGGCCATACCGCGCCTTTGACCCAGCAGATCATCGAATCCGCGCTGGGCGGCGTGCTGTTTATCGACGAAGCCTATTCGTTAGTCCGCGGCAAGGACGACAGCTTCGGTCTGGAAGCCGTCGATACGCTGGTTAAGGGCATGGAAGATCACCGCGACGATCTGATCGTCATTCTCGCGGGTTACAGCCGTGAGATGGAAGAATTCCTCAACGCCAATTCCGGCTTGAAATCCCGGTTCCCGAATATTCTGAATTTTGCCGACTACACCGGCAGCGAACTGACGCAGATCGCTGTTTCGCTGGCGCAGGGCAAAGATTATGTGATCGACGAGAGCTGTCTGAATGATCTGACGATTTATTTCAACGCCGTTCAGATGAATTCCGCCGCCCGCAGCGGCAACGGCCGTCTGGCCCGCAACACGGTGGAAAAAGCGATCCTGAACCAATCCCGCCGCATTCTCAGCGACCCGCAGGTACGAATGGATCTGTTGCTTCGGGAAGATTTCGATCTCGAACTGTCCGCATGAATGCGGATCTATGAATAGCGGTGAGAAAGATAAATCAGCGAAGTCTCCAAGACTAAAACTAGCTGTCCTCTGCGGCAGCTTTTTCGTTGAACGCAGCGGGCCAAGGTTTAAAATCAGAAATCGTGGCAAGCGCGGAAGGGAGGGGAAAGGGTTTGATCGTCTGCCGCTGTTTCCTTGAGAAACTGGAAAGTTTCGCAAATGAACAAAATTGATTGCGGCCGACATCCCTGAGTTTCTTGACAAGCGGAAAGCGACCGTCTAAGATTAAAGAGGTAGATAAATAAATTGATAGAAAAGAGGAATTATCCATGGCTGAAGAGAAAATTACGCTGACGCTGAATCCCCAGATCACAGAAGAAGAAACCGTTGCGGAGCCGGCTGTACAGCTGGAGACTGCCGATCAGCAGCAGGAAGTGAAATTAAGTCCGGAAGAACAGAAAATGGTCGACGACTTTTCCAAACAGATCGACGTTACCTCGTCCACAACCGTGCTGCAGTATGGCGCGGAAGCCCAGAAAAAAATCGCGGATTTCTCCGATTCCGCTCTGCAGAACGTCAGAACGAAGGATTTAGGCGAAGTTGGCGAGATGATGGCGGATCTGGTCGGCGAGCTGAAAGGTTTCTCTGCCGATGAAGAAGAAGAAAAAGGCTTGTTCGGCATGTTCAAGAAAACGACGAACAAGATGGAAAAGATGAAAGCCCGGTATGACAAGGCCGAGGTAAACGTCAATAAGATTTCCAAGGCGCTGGAGGATCATCAGATCACGCTGATGCGCGATATCGCTCTTCTGGATCAGCTGTATGAGAAAAACATGGTTCATTTCAAGGAACTGACGATGTATATTTTAGCGGGCAAGAAAAAGCTGCAGGAAGTTCGAAGCAAGGATCTGCCGCAGCTGATCGCCGCCGCGCAGAAGAGCGGTTTGCCGGAAGACGCGCAGAAGGCGAACGATCTGGCCAACGCCTGCGATCGGTTTGAAAAGAAGATTCACGATCTGGAACTGACGCGCACGGTCGCTCTGCAGATGGCGCCGCAGATCCGTCTGGTTCAGAATAATGATACGCTGATGACGGAAAAAATCCAGTCGACGCTGGTCAACACGATTCCGCTGTGGAAAAGTCAGATGGTGCTGGCGCTGGGCCTGAACCACTCCAAGCAGGCGATGGAAGCTCAGCGCGAGGTCAATGAGATGACCAACCAGCTGCTGAAGAAGAACGCTGACACGCTGAAAATGGCGACGATCGAAACCGCGAAGGAATCCGAGCGCGGCATCGTCGATATCGAAACGCTGCAGCATACCAACGAAGCGCTGATCTCGACGCTGGACGAAGTCGCTCAGATTCAGAAGGAAGGCCGCCAGAAGCGGATCGAAGCCGAAGCCGAGCTGCGCAAGATCGAAAAAGAACTCAATCAGAAGCTGCTGGAAATCAACCGCTGAGCCGGCGGTTTTCAGATACGCCAAAACAAAGCGGAAGTCCGGATGAATTTCCCGTTTGTTTCTCAGGCGTTTTTGTGCGCAGAGATCAAGGATTAAAACAAAAAGAATTCCTTTCTTTGCCGGAGTGAAATCCGGACGGAGCGGAATTCTTTTTTATTTTCACACCTTGCGCTGCGGGCAGATCTGTTTGCGAATGTCTGCGCAGTGATCAACCCTGGATTAAAAATAACGAGACCCTGCGGCATCGTGCAATCCTGCGTCAGGATCAGCGGGAATTATTGCGGGGAAAGGTTGGAGTATTCCTGACAGACCTCAATAAATGCTTGAGCGGAGGGCGTCAGGTATTTGTTGCGGTGGTGAATGATGCTGCAGGTGCGGTTGGGCAGCGGGGAGGCCAGCGGCAGCCCGGCGATCGCGCCGCTTTGAATTTCGTTTTTGACCAGCTCATACGGCAAAATCGAGATCCCGATGTTCTCCTTGACGGCGTTGATGATCGAGCGGGTGCTCGTGCTTTCCCACAGCGGCGTGATCTGAACCTCGGCCGTGACCAGCAGGGCGTCGACGACCTCGCGGGTACCGCTGCCCGGTTCTCTTAATAATACCGGGTAATCGGCAAGCGCTTTGACTGTGCATTTGGGACTTTGGGTCAGCGGATGCATTGGGGCCGTAATGACGATCAGCCGGTCGGTGTAAAACGGTACGCAGACAATATCCGGCGAATACGACAAGCTTTCCACTAACGCCAGGTCAAGCTGATTCGTCAGCACTTTGTCTTCAATGATCCGCGAATTGTCGATCAGAACCTGCGTGCGGATCTGGGGAAACCGCAGGTTGAAGCGCCGGACTAACTGCGGCAGCATCTGCGTCCCGGTTGAGATACTGGAACCAATCCGCAGCGTTCCCGCACTGTCCCAGTTTTTCAGCTGCGTCTCCATATCGTCGAACGATTCGATGATGTGGCTCGCATAGCTCAGCATCTTATTGCCCGATTCCGTCAGATACAACTTTTTGGAGATCCGGTCGAATAAGAGAATTCCATAGTATTCCTCCAGCTGCCGGATCGCCAGCGAGACCGCCGGCTGGCTCAAATGCAAGCTTTCCGCGGCCTTGGTGATGCTTCCCGTGCGGCAGACTTCAACAAAAATCCGCAGATGACGCAGGGTCATAATCAACGCTCCTTCCTGAAATCGAATTCATATCAAAAATGATATGTTATTTATAAAATTATATTATTGTCTTTATGAGAACACAAGTCTTATAATAGAGCGGGAGGAAGAAGAGATGACACAAATGGAAGAGAAGAAAAAGCCTTCAAAATTACAAATGTATGCGAAAATGTTCGCTTCGACATTTACGTTAAGCATGTTTACGTTCGGTGGCGGGTTCGTCATTGTTCCGTTGATGAAAAAGAAGTTTGTCGATGAGCTGCATTGGATCGACGAGGAAGAAATGCTGGACATGGTGGCGATTGCCCAGAGTTCCCCGGGCGCGATCGCGGTCAACGGTTCGATCATCATCGGCTACCGGCTGTTAGGGGTGCCGGGCGCGCTGGTCAACATCGTGGCGACGGTGCTGCCGCCGTTAATTATCTTAACGATTATTTCTTATTTCTATGCGGCGTTCCGCAGTTCGCCGATTGTCAGCGCCGTGATGCGCGGCATGCAGGCGGCGGTGGCGGCGGTCATTCTGGACGTCGTCTGGAACATGTTAAAGGGATTGGTGAAAGAAAAGAACGTCGTCAAGTATTTCCTGTTGGTCGCGGCGTTCATCGCCAGCGTTTACTTTAAGGTCAACATCCTGATCATCATCGTCGTCTGCGGTGCGATCGGGACAGTGGATTACATGACGCGGGAGAAGAAAGCGAAAGAAGGGGAGGAACAGAAATGAATATCTTTATCCAGCTGTTTCTGAGCTTTTTCCAGATCGGCCTGTTCAGCATCGGCGGCGGCTACGCGGCGATGCCGCTGATCCAGAGTCAGGTCGTTGAAATTCATCAGTGGCTGACGATGACACAGTTTGCGGATATCATCACGATTGCGGAAATGACGCCGGGACCGATCGCGATCAACTCTGCGACGTTTGTCGGCACGCATATCGCGGGTCTGCCAGGCGCGATCATCGCGACGATCGGCTGCGTGGCCCCTTCCTGCATCATCGTCTTATCCCTGGCTTACGTTTATACCAAATATAAAAACCTGTCGTTGATGAAAGGCATTCTGTCCGGTCTGCGCCCGGTCGTCATCGCTCTGATCGCTTCGGCGGGGCTGTCGATCTGCAAGCTGGCGTTCTTCAAGGAAGGCGCGGCGGGCTTCGGTCTGGAATTTCTTGACCCGCAGAATCTGATCTTCTTTGCGGCGGCGTTCTTCATTCTGCGCAAATGGGAACCAAGCCCGATCAAAGTCATGGTCGGCGTGGGCGTGATTAGCGCGCTGCTGAGCTTTATTTAATCCATTTCTTTTGAAAGGAACGGACACACGCCGTTCTTTTCTTTTACCTGTTATGTCAGAAAACCGGCTGCGGACTTTGAGAAGCGCTGAGAGCTGCCACGCAACGGCGCCCGCTTTGGACAGATCGCGAAATTCCAGTCGTTTTGCCTCTGAAATTTTGATACAATAAAAGCAGAGAGAAAGAAAGAGGGCTGTTATTATGAGTATTCCTGTACCGGCAAAATACATCGCCGAATTTGAAAAGCGCGGCTTCGGCATGTTTATCCACTGGGGACTGTATTCCCAGTTAGCGCAAGGGGAATGGACGATGAACCTGCATCATATTTCCCAGGAAAAGTACACTGAGCTGTTCAATAACTTTACGGCGGAGGACTTCGATGCAAAGAAGATTGTGGCGCTGGCCAAACAGGCGGGCATGAAATACATCACGCTGACGACGCGGCACCACGACGGTTTTTCATTGTACGATACCCGCGGTTTGACCGATTACGACGTCATGCATACACCGTGCGGACGGGATCTGGTCAAAGAATTTGTCGAGGCCTGCCGCGAGGAAGATATCCTGCCGATCCTGTATCACACGACCTTAGACTGGGTTCATCCGGATTTTGACGCCGATTTCGACGCTTATCTGGAATATCTGTCCAAGTCGGTGGAGATTCTGTGCACACACTATGGGAAAATCGGCGGGCTGTGGTTCGACGGCAACTGGTCCAAGCGCGATGCGGACTGGAAGCTGGATGAGTTCTACGGCATGATCCGGCGGCTGCAGCCGGATGCGATGATCATCAACAACACCGGTCTGTCCCGTCAGGGCGAAGCCGGTCATCCGGAGCTGGATTCCGTTACGTTTGAACAGGGTCAGGCGACGCCGATGGACCGCGAAGGAAAGGCCAAATACATCACGGCGGAAATGTGCCAGACGATGAACCGGCATTGGGGCATCGCGGCGCATGATCTGGATTACAAGAGTCCGCGTCAGATGATCGAACGGCTGTGTCATGCCCGCAAGGTCGGGGCCAACTATCTGCTGAACATCGGGCTGACCGGCCAGGGCGGCGTTACGAAGATGACGGAAGCGTTATTGGAAGTCATCGGCCAGTGGACGGCGATGGCGAAGGATTCGCTGTATGATGGCAAGGTGTGCGATATCCGCTGCAGCCATGAAAAAGACTTCGTGCTGGAAAAAGACGGGGCGGCGTATGTGTATGTCCACGATCTTCCGCTATTGGGGCCGAAGGACGTCGTCGCGGCGTATGAAAGCACCGATGAGGATCATTCGCTGTCCAATCTGAACCGCAAGGTCAAATCGATCCGCTGGATCGACAACGGCGAGGAATTATTGTTCAGCCAGAAGGATGACGTCTGCAGCTACCGCGCTGTCGGCTTCCCATATGGCAGCCACTGGATTGTGCGTGTCGCCAAAGTGGAGTTTGAATAAGCCGGGGCTTCGTAACTTTTAAGCAAGCTTAACTCAACAAAACATAAGATAACGCTTTCCAAGATCTGAGAATTAAACTGGGATAGGAGACCGAATTAATTTATAGTGGAAGCAATGATATAAAAGCTGGCCATATCCAGCCTGAATTCAGGCTGAGCATGACCAGCTTTTTGTTTTGGTTTGAATGAAAATTCGAGCGCAGAATCCAAGGCTTTTAAGTTTCGTGAAATTCCAAGTCTGTTTTAGCGATATTAATAAACCCGCTGCTTCCACAGGCCGGTTTGATAGCGCCGGCGGCAGAGTACAAACCGCAGCACAAAGTCAACAAGCAAGCCGATCCACGGTCCGATCACACCCAATCCGACCGGATAACATAAGAGCCATGACAGGGCCGGGCGGATGATCGTGGTCGAAACTAAGGCATACACCGCGATTAAGCGTGTGTCCCCGGCTCCGCGCAGCGCGCCGCCATACACCGTCATCGCGCTTAAAGAAGGGACGCTGAGCGCGAACAGTATCATAATCCACGATCCCAGCCGGATGATTTCCGGATCCGCGGTAAACATTTGAATTAACGGCGCGCGAAACAGGATCAGCCCGGCCACCATGAGAACCGCCATCGTCATCGCCAGCCGGTTGCAGATCACAGTGACGCACTCCGCTCGATCGCTGCGCCTGCGGCCTAAATTCTGGCCCACTAAGGCCGCCGCGGCGGCCGCAAAGCCGTCGTAACAGCTGAAACAGATGTTGCAGATATTCATGCAGATCTGATGTGTCGCAAACATCTTGGTACCCAGGCCCGCGACGATTAAGGCATACAGGAAGAAACCCAGCCGCATGCACAGCTGTTCCACAAACGCGCTGAACGAAATCTCGCCGACCGGCGCCAACACCTCCCGGCTTGGCAGCCAGCTTTTTTTCAACGTCAGCCGGAGCTTGCTTTTGGGACTGACCAAAGACTGGACGCTCATTAAAAACGCGATGAAGCAGCCCAGTGCCGTCGCGATCGCTGCGCCCGCCACCTCTAAGCGCGGAAAGCCAAAATGTCCGCCGATCAAAAGATAATTGAAAACCACATTGATCCCGTTGGCCGCCAGATTGGTGCGCATCGAGATCTTACTGTTGCCGGCGCAGCGCTGGGCAGCGTTGATCGTCATTCCGATATTGCCGAAGAACTGGCCGACGATGACAATCCTGAAATACTGCACCGCCAGATCAATCGTGTCCGCCTGCGCGCCCGCGAATTGGATGTAAGGCCGGGCAAACAGAAACGATAAGCCGCAGACCAGCGCCGAGATCAGCACGGACATCAACAACGACTGCCGCAGACAGGTATTGGCGTCGTCCAGCCGGTTGGCGCCGATCCGGCGGGAAATGATCGCCGTGATGCCGACGTTCAGGGAAGCGATGAACGCAATCGCAATAAATTTCGGCTGGTTGGTCAGGCCGATCGCCGCAATCGCGGTTGTGCCCAGAGTGCTGACCATGATCGTATCGACCAGCGACGCCAATCCGACGAAGATCGATTCCACCGTCGCCGGCCAGGCCAGGTCGATCGTTTCTTTCAATAAATGTCTGCCTTCCTGGGGATCGAAGCCGGAGGGCAGAAATGGCTGAAGCTTTAAATTCATTCGTTATTCCTCTATCGTTCAGACACAGTGTCTGAAAATCTAATTTATTATAACACCGCCCCTGCGCTGCGGGAAGCACAAGAAAAAAGTCTGCTTTTGAACAAGCCGAACGATTCTGAGGAAACCCAGGTTACTTCGTTAGCCGGCAGCGCCAGCCGTCAATGAATCGGGATACACAGCATTACTTCGTTAGCCGGATTGTCTGGGGAAACCAATGAAGCGTCAGCCGCAATCCTTTTCCACCAGCTCCCGCGCCAGCCAGCGGCAGGGGTAACGTCCGCTGGTCAGCTCCTGAATTTTTTCGATTAAGGAAGAATTTGTCGTTAAAAACTCGTAGACCACCTGTTCGCCATACTCTTTTGCCACGATGTCCGCCTGATCCTTTAATAAATAATCCAGCTTGCCGATCAGGTCGTAGGAAAACGTCAGCGTGTAGCGATCCATCTGGATCGTTTCCACCTTCGGCGCCAGCTTCAGCGTTTCGCTGACCGATCGGGAATACGCCCGAACCAAGCCGCCCGCGCCCAGTTTGATTCCGCCGAAATACCGCACCGTGACGGCGCAGCAATCCTGCAGGCCGCTGAGCTTCAAGGATTCCAGCATCGGGACGCCCGCAGTCCCGCCGGGCTCTCCCGCGTCGTTGGAACGCTGCAGTTCGTTGTGCTGCCCGGCGATATACGCGTAACAATGATGATTCGCTTCCGGATGCAGCTTCCGGATTTCCTGAATAAACGCCTTGGCCTGCACTTCATCCAGACATTTGCGCACATAACAGATAAATTCCGACCGTTCGATCACGATCGTGTGATGAAAATCTTCTTTCAGCCGCATGCGATCACCTCTTGGTTTTCATCTTATCATGATTTCAAGCCGCAAACAATCCTTCCCGTTTTCATCGTTTTAGGGATCGAAGCTTGTTCTATAAAACAAAAGAAAAACCGGAACACCCATTCTCGGCGAAATCCTTTTGAAATAAGACTTGTAGAATAAGCCCAATTCAACTAGAATAAGACTATTGATTTAAGAAAGCAGGGGTTTTATGAGTAAATTCAATTCCGATAAAATGGGGACCATGCCGGTCGGCAAGCTGCTTTTCAGCATGTCGGTGCCGGCGATCTTTTCGATGTTGGTTCAGTCGTTATACAACGTTGTCGACAGTATTTTCGTCGCACAGGTCAGCGAAGACGCGCTGGTCGCGGTTTCGATCGCCTTTCCGCTGCAGATGCTGATCATCGCGCTGGCGCTGGGGGTCGGGGTCGGCACCAATGCGCTGATCGCCCGCCGGTTAGGCGAGAAACGCCGGGAGGAAGCGAATATTGCAGCGAATACCGGAATCGTGCTGTCGTTGATCAACATGGCGCTGTGCATGCTCGTCGGTCTGTTTCTGGCCAAGCCGTTTGTCGGCCTGTTTACGCAGGATGCCGCGGTGTTTGCGATGGGGTCGCAGTATTTGATGATCGTCATGGTATTCTCAGTCGGCGTCATGATTGAAATGACCTGTTCGCGCGTGCTGCAGGCAACCGGCAACATGATCGTGCCGATGATTTCGCAGCTGATCGGCGCGATTACCAATATTATTCTTGATCCGATTTTTATCTTCGGCTATTTCGGCGTACCGAAAATGGGCGTGGCCGGCGCAGCGGTGGCGACGGTTATCGGTCAGATCCTGGCGATGATCTTCGTCTTGATCGTCTTGAAAGTCGGCACGCATGAGGTCGATATCGCGCCGTGGCGGCATCATCCGCAGATGCAGGCGGCCAAGGATATCTACCGCGTCGGGATTCCGACGTTTGTCATGAACGCGATCGGCTCCCTGACGACGACTGCGATGAACGCCATTCTGATGAGCTTTTCCGCAACGGCAGTGGCGGTGCTGGGCATCTATTTCAAGCTTCAGTCGTTTGTCTTCATGCCGATTTTCGGCTTAAACCAGGGCGCCATGCCGATTCTGGGCTACAACTACGGCGCGGCGGATGAAAAACGCTTCACCCGCACGCTGGCGCTCTCTTTCGGCGTGGCGGTCGCGATCATGCTTGTCGGCACGGTGCTGTTCTGGACGATGCCGGAGATGCTGCTGAAGCTGTTCAACGGCTCTGATCAGATGCTTCAGCTGGGCGGCTATGCGCTGCGGGTGCTGGCGCTGTGCTTCTTGCCGGCGGCCTGCAGCATCATCATGACGACGATGTTCCAGGCGTTAGGCAAAGGCATGATGAGCTTGGTCATGTCGTTATTGCGCCAGCTGGTATTCATCATTCCGCTGGCCTGGATACTCGGCCAGCTGGGCGGCCTGGGCGCTGTCTGGTTCTGTTATCCGGCGGCGGAGCTGCTCGTCGCGCTGATTTTCGTGCCGATCGCTTTAAAAACAATAAAGAAAAGTTTTGAAGCGGAACGGCAGGAAACCGGGGCATATTAATAAAATACCGACGCGGCGCATAGACATGATCCGCGTTGTGAAAGTCATTGAAAACTTTGGATTTCCAATTCCGGTAAGCTTAAAAAAACAGCCGGCATAACGCAGACAGGGAGGTCGCGAGTCTGATCATGAAAAAAGCATGTATCTTTTTATACGGCGCTTCGGCGGCGCTGATGATTATCAGCACAATCTTTCAGCTGCAGCATCACCTCTACGCCAAGCTGAGCTATCTGGCAATGGCGCTGGGCGTGCAGCTGATCGGTCCGCTGGCGGTCAAAGGGTTGAAATTAAAAGACGCCTGGGGTTTGTTGTTCTGGACGCAGCTGTTCATCGCCGTCGCGATGATTATCGGCAATACGCTTAACGGCTATGCCATTCCCTGCTTTGACAAAGTTCTGCATTTCAGCTCCGGCATTCTGATCTGCGCCGGGATCACACTGGTTTATTGCTGGCTGAAACAACAATGGACGGAAGACTCGCGGCGCCATTACCTTTTAAAATGTCTGTCGATTCAGGGGATCAACATGATGATCGCCTTTCTGTGGGAATGCTTTGAATTCGCCTGCCTGATCTTTCTGAAGATCGACGCGATCAATCACTACACCCAGGGCGTTTATGATACGATGACAGATATGATCGTCTGCTTCTTAGGCGGCCTTGTCTTTCTGACCCTGCTGACGCGGCATGAGCGCAAAGGAAAAAACGATCCGCTGACCGCTTCGCTGAAGACGTTTTATCAAACCAATCTCAAAGACCGTTAAAAAAGCGGCCGATTAAAAACTGTCAGGGACTTCTACGCAGAAGACTGGCAGTTTTTATTTCGTTTTTACAAGCGTTTCTTCGCGGGAAAAGACAAAAGCAGGATTAAAATTCAGACAAAGCGGAGAAACCGCCGCCCTGATCCTCTGCCCTCTTACGTAAAGATGGCAAAATCGAACAGCGCAGATCAGACGGTTCTGCCGCAGAAAGGCGGGAAAATAAAAATAAATTAAATCCGCCGAGGCATACTAGAGGCCAGGAGGAAATCATGATGCAGATTGAAGGAATCGTCCGCGCTGTTCCGCAGCCGCACCTTGAAATCAAGACGGAGACCATGCCGGAAGGGGCGCTGATCGTCATGCTGGGAACCCTGTTATTCAAACAAAAGGCGGAAAGAAAAGGCTGTCTCTGGACACTGGAACTCCCTGCGGAAGCTTTTTCCCTGCAGCCGCTCACCGCCGGCGGCACCGTTGAAATCTGGCTGGCTCCGGAAGTCGGCGAATGCCTGACGCGCTGTCCTCAAGCCCTGCAGGAAGCCCTTCTGGCCAATCGAAGCGCTTGTTATTTTTTTCAGCTGCTTGATCCCTGGCAGCGGGAACGAATCATGAATTATGCTGAACAAGGTGCAGAGGAACAACGAATTCGCCGGATTGACAAAATCATCGCGATGCTCTATGAAAGACGTACTTTGTGAACTTGTGAAAGTAAAATAAGAAAATTAGCACTTATCTATTGACAGTGCTAAAAACTGTGATATACTAAAATTGCAAGTTGGGAAAGACCCAATGAAGCCAGGAATAAGACAGATAGAAAGAGGCGATTCAAGATGAGATTTGTACCGAACACCTGGATGGACAACTTGGCCGACGAGGTTCTTAAGGATCCATTTTTCAGAAAGAATAACGTCCCGGCTGTCATGAAAACCGATATTCGTGAGCGAGAAGATGGCTATCTTCTGGATATTGAACTCCCTGGATTTAAAAAGGAAGAAATCAAAATGGAACTGGAAGACGGTTATCTGACGATTGCGGCCGCCCGCACAGCTTCCAATGAAGAACGAAGCGAACAGGGCAAGCTCGTTCGCCAGGAACGTTTCAGCGGCAGCTGCACCCGGACCTACTTTATCGGTGAGGAAATGAATGTCGAGGATATTAAAGCCCGCTATGAGAATGGCGAACTGAAGGTCTTCGTCCCGAAGAAGGATCCGCAGGCGATGCAGACCAAAAAGACCATTTCGATTGAATAACTTCTCTGAGCAATCAGAGTTCTGATCAGGCAGGATCGCATAAGTTGAAAACAGAAAGAGGTGTGATGTATGAGATTACTACCGAGAATGATGTTTGACGACTTCTTTGATGACGTGTTTGACGAACCGCTGCTCCACCGCAACGCAATTACGGCGATGCGCTGTGACATCCATGAGAAGGACGGCAGTTATCTGCTTGACATTGAATTGCCAGGCTGCAGCAAGGAAGACATTAAGATGGATTTGGAAGACGGCTATCTGACGGTTTCCGCTATCCGCAATACCAATAAGGAAGAAAAGGATGATCAGTGCAACGTAATCCGCCAGGAGCGGGTTCAGGGCTCCTGCTCCAGAAGCTTCTATGTCGGCGAGGCGGTGACACCGGAGGATATCAAAGCTCACTATGAAAACGGCGAGCTGAAGATCGTTCTGCCGAAGAAGGATGCGCCGGCTGTGGAAAACAAGAAAACCATTATGATTGAATAACCCGGGCTTAGAATCAGCGGATCGCAAGTGCCGCTGATTTTTTCTTTTTGCGCTTTTGTCTATTCAGGGACAAAGCCCGGTGTTTCGGCTGTTGGAAGTAAGCAATCCATTTTCATAAGATTGCAGCGAATGGAAAATATCCGTCTTGCTGAAGGCTGAGTTAATCCGCCGCCATGCCTGCCGTTTTAAAAAGCAGGCTGGGAATCCGGAAGAATTGACAGAATCTGACGATTGTCTATCGCATCCCTGTTCCCCTTCGGCTATACTGGGTCTGTAAACAATAAAGGAGGGAGAATCAGGTGAATACACTCGAAATTCTGGTCACCTGCCTGGCTTTGTCGCTGGATTGCTTTGTGGTCATGATGGCGCGGGGCGCGATGATGAATCCTCAGGAACATCGCCGTTCGCTGATGAACAGTTTGATCTTCGCCGGATCCAGTCTGTTGATGATCGTGCTGGGGTCGCTGGCCGGTTCTCTGATCAAGAGCCAGCTGGTGCTGCATGTCAATCAGGTGATCGCCGCGCTGATCCTGTTTGCGCTGGGCTGCTTCCTGCTGATTCAGGCATTTCGTCAAAAAGCTTTCGAGGAACGTCACGACGAAAGCTTTAACTACAAAAAAGTACTCATCCTGGGGTTGCTTACCAGCGTCGACGTGTTCTTGCTGGGCACGAGTATGACACTGCTTCAGACAGACTCGATTCAGGTATGTCTGATTTCAACGCTGGTTACGCTGGTCTGCGTTGAGCTGGGACAACAGATCGGCTATCGGCTGGGGCTGGCCTATCGTCGGACGATCTTCACGGCGGGCAGCGTCATTCTCTTTTTGATCAGTCTCAAGATTCTTTTCCAGGTGCTGACGCATCTGCGGTAGGGGGGACGAGCATGGAAAAACGGGGGATGATGAAACGCTTTCTGGCTGAAAGCCTGAAAGAACTCATGCTGCAGAAAAGTTTTGAGAAGATCACGATTAAACAAATCTGCGACAAAACCGGCGTCATCCGGGCGACGTTTTACAATTACTTCGAAGATAAGTACGCCGCTTTAAGCTACATCATCTATCTGGATACGGTGGAAACCGCACTCCCGTATATTGAAAAGAAGCAATTCCTTCAAGCTGTCAAAGCGATGCTCGATAACTTTGTGGAAAACCGCGAATTCTATCAGATCGCATTTCGGATCACAGGTCAGAACAGCTTTGAAGACTTGTTTGAAGAAAACGTCCAGCAGCTGTTTACCGAGATGTTCCGCCGTTATGGCCGGCCGGAGCAGTTAGGTACGATGAGCGAGGAAGAGCTGGCCGGATACTTCGGCAACAGTCTGTGCTATACGGTCAATCACTGGCTGTGCCACAACCGCAGCATGGACAGCGAGACGTTTCTGAAGCAATACGGCGCGGTGGTCACCAGCTCGATTTTCGATTTCCTCGATATGCCGCAAAGCGGCGGCAGCGGGCTGTGAGTTTTGGGCAGGCCATTTGTAAAGTTCCCTTTCAAAATGGGGAAAACTTCACGGAAGAAGGCTTGACACAAAGACGGAAGCGTGATAATTTTTAGACAGTTAACCGACTGACGGAAGTGGAATTGACCACAGGGAAGTTAATGCTAAGCAGAGCCGACCGTCTGGGCCATTGTGGACCAGCAGTGCGGCTTTTTTTCGTAAAAGGAGGAGAACAGATGAAAGAGTATCAGCTGAAATACGGATGCAACCCCAACCAGAAACCAGCCAGCGTTGATATTGAAGAAGGCGACCTGCCCTTTACCGTTTTAAATGGACGGGCCGGCTATATCAATTTGCTGGACGCTCTCAACGCCTGGCAGCTTGTCAGGGAATTGAAGGAAGCGACCGGCATGGCCGCCGCGGCTTCCTTTAAACATGTATCTCCAGCCGGCGCGGCGATCGGGCTGCCCTTGGATGAAACAATGAAAAAGATCTATTTCTGCGAAGGAATCGAGCTGACGCCGATTGCCTGCGCGTATATCCGTGCCCGCGGTGCTGACCGGATGTCTTCCTATGGTGATTTTGCGGCGCTGTCTGAGGAATGTGATGAAGCCACGGCCCGTTTCTTATCTAAGGAAGTTTCCGACGGTGTAATCGCTCCGTCTTACAGCGAAAAAGCGCTTGAAATTTTACGCGCAAAACGCAAGGGAACCTATCTGGTCCTGCAGATGGATCCCAACTATACGCCCAAACCAATGGAAAGCAAAGAAGTGTACGGCGTGCGTTTCCATCAGCAGCGCAACGATGTGAAGATCGACAAAAATCTGCTTCAGAATATCGTATCTGAAAATAAGGAATTGCCGGAGGGAGCCAAACGCGATCTGCTGATCGCGATGATCACGGCCAAATATACCCAGTCCAATTCCGTTGTTTATGCCAAAGACGGCCAGGCGATCGGGATCGGCGCCGGCCAGCAGTCCCGTATTCACTGCACGCGCATGGCGGGCAACAAAGCGGATATCTGGCATCTCCGTCAGCATCCGAAGGTATTGAGCTTGCCGTTTAAAGAGAAGATCCGGCGGCCTGACCGCGATAACGCGATCGACGTCTATATTTCCGACGAATGGGAAGACCTGCTGCGCGAGGGAAGCTGGCAGGAAGTCTTCACGGAAAAGCCTGAGGTCCTGACGGCAGAAGAAAAGAAAGCCTGGCTGGCACAGGTCAGCGGCGTCTCCCTGGCTTCCGACGCTTTCTTCCCGTTTGGTGATAATATTGAACGGGCCCGCAAGAGCGGCGTGTCCTATATTGTTGAAGCAGGCGGCTCGGTCCGCGACGATCATGTCATTGATACCTGCAACCGCTACGGTATCGTTCTGATCTTTAACGGCGTGCGGCTGTTCCATCATTAAAAAGTTCCATCATTAAAAATAAGAACAAGCATTCAAGTTTGTCATTCTGAAAATAAAAAAGCGAAGAGAAGGATATCCTGATCAACCGGGGACACTGCGTGGTGTCCGGCATTGGCTGAAAAGGATATTCTTTTCTTTATACGGAAAAGAAGAAATGATCTTGAATGAAACTGACCGGGCTTAAATTGAAGAAGACGATTGATTGAATAAAGAAAACAGCGTGATTCAAATTGGAAGAAAGAATTAAAAATGGCGAGTCAAGAAATGAAGCAAAACGAGAATTACCCCTCGATCGAAAAATGAACAAATAAGCAAAAAGGCTTTAAAATAAGGGGGAAACAAAGTGAGGGGAGAAAATACAAAAAAAATAAAAAAAGATGTTGACAGAAAAGGGGTGATTTGGTAATATTAATGAGCACCTCGCGAGAGGGCGT
>ERZ507044.38-NODE-38-length-135099-cov-15.6248_pt1 | contig 135099 bp, 122 predicted proteins | sample MGYA00512870_ERZ507044 | MGnify/ENA metagenome assembly ERZ507044
GGCTCACCTTCACGCTGCCGTTGTCCGTGTCCTCCACGCTCACCGTGTACCGGGTTGAGCCGGAGGAGGAGCTGCCGCCGTGGCTCTCCTCCTCCACGGTAAAGGTATTGCCGTCGCGGCTCAGGCTGTAGCCGGAGCCGGCGGTAATATTGTCCGAGTCGAACTTTTTTCCGTTGATGTCAATGCTAAAGGTGACCTCGCGGCTTACGGTGACCTTGCTGTCGACATCCTTCTCCAGCCTGATGGTCTGGCCGTCCTGCACGTCGTCCACGGCATCCTGAAGTGTCTCATAGTAGGTACCGTCAATCTCAGCCGCTGGGCTGACCTCCGCCTTCAAAGTGAAGGTGCTGAACCCGTGACGGGTGGTAAAGGTGGCGGTATTGCTTCCACTACTCTCCGTCACTGTCGCCTTGTAGAGATAAGTGCGTCCGTTGTCCTTGGCGTGCTCCACATAGAGGTTGTCTGTCCTAAACCCGCTGGGCAGGGGCACGCGCAGAGTGACGTTGGTAGTCACGTTCATCGGCTTGGGATCTTCCATAACGACCGCATTTTTCTCGCCGCCTTCAAGGATAATGGTTCCGTTTTTATCTACGTCCGCCGTTGTCGCCACGGTACGCACCATGGGGGTAATGTCCAGCTTCATTTCCTTGGTGCCATAACTCTCTACTGTAATGTCCAGATACGGCTGCACCACGATAGTGACGTTCTTATCCGTGACGGTAATATCCTCTTTCTTCAAGGCTTCCGTGCCCGCTTCCACGGTCACAGTATTGGTGTTTGCCTCGCCATTGGCCTCGCCGGTCAGTCCGGTGGCCTCAGTCTTAGCAACTGCCTGGGTCACACTCTCTCCAATACCATCAGCGGCCTTCACCTCAGGCTCGCCAGCCACAACCTCAGCCGCAGTCGTATTCTTGTCCTGGATGCCGTACATGCCGTCCTCCGCCACGGCGATCTTCCCCTCAGTCACATAGTCGGAGGGATCGAAGGAGAACCGGCCGCCGGAGATGAAGCTGGTCTTATTTTCGCTGTATACGGCCAGCGTACCGCTGTTTGTCGCCACAAATGTACCGCCAGTCACGTTCAGCTCGACCTTCTTCAGAGCATCGTCATCATTTTTCTCGGGGTTGCTTTGGTACAGCGCGGTATAGCCGGAAATGGTTCCGCCGGAGATATTGACCTTAAGAGGGAGCTTGGTAGTATGCTGCGTCACGGCAATGCCAGCGCCCACCGTGGTTGTGCCGCTGCCGTTGGGGGTAGTGGTTGTCGGTATCCCTTTGGCGGTGATAACTGCATCCCCGGAGAGGTTCAGTTTACCCGCGCGGATCTCAATGCCGGTCTCCCCGCCGGTCAGCCTTCCGCCCGTAATATTCAGCTCGCCGGACTGGGGGTGGTAGATGGCATAGCCGTCGGTACCGGTCAGCTCGCCGCCGTTGATGTTGATCACCGTGTTGTGTTTTGTGCCATTGCCCATGATGGCGGCGCTGCCTGTCTCGATGCGCGTCCCCTCATTGACCGTGAGGGTGGTGGGAGCACTCTCCTCGCCGGCTCCCATGATGGAAACGCCGATTGCACCGTATGTTTCGTCGTTGTCGTCGCCATTGGGCAGATCACGGAGCACTGTGCCCGCATCCAGGGTCAGTGTACCGCCGTCCGACACCTCAACGACCTTGTTGTAATAAGGAGATGCCAGAGTGCGCGGCTGATAGGTCTGGAACTCTACCGACGAAGTCGTTACCTTCGTTGCGCCGGTTACGTTGAGTGCGATCATATTCTGCGCGGTCTTTCCCTCACCGCGCATGTCAATGACTGTACCATTTTTCACCACGCCGGTTCCTGCTGTGAATTGGAGACCATATGCAACCCCAGACGTATCGCTGACAATCCGCAGGGTATGGCCGTCCAGGTCGAGCGTGATGCCTGCGCTGGTGGTCACCGGAGCGGTGGCCAGATCCTTGAGCACCGTCACGGTCTGGCCGTCCTGGGCTGCGCCGACGGCCTCAGCCAGAGTGCCATAATAGGTTCCATTCACGACAGCCGCGGCGTTACTCTCATTCAGCCTGTCCACGCCAAAGGTTCCGTCGCTGTTGGCGATCAGGCTGAAGCCCTTCGCCAGGTAGTCGCTCACATCGCTGGAGAACGTGCCGCCGGAGATCTCCATACGGCTCTCCTTCGTTTCATCGGATGTCCGCACCACCACAGAGTCCACACCCGCGCCGGTAGCCTTGATCACGGCGCTTCCGCTGATGGAAGCCTTGTCTCCCGAAGCAAGGGCTGGATATTTTGCGGCCTCATCATATACCACGCCGCTGCAAGGAATTGCGTTCTTATTGTCGCCTACCCAGCCGGCCGCCGTACCTGTTCCGGTAATCGTTCCGCCGGTAATCTCGGCGGTGCCCGCACGCATCAGCACGCCCACGCCGCCGTCGGCGTAAATATCCACATCGCCGGAGATGGTCAGCTTGCCGCTCTGGGGATGGTACACGCCGCAGGCAATGTAGCCGCTGGAGGTAATATGCCCGATCAGTGTGCCGCCGGTCAGGTTGATCTCGGTGCCGCCGGCATTTGTTGTTTCATTTACCGTACCGTTTCCGGCCACCACGGCATTGTTATCTGCCACGATCACGCCGCCGCTTACGTTCAATACAGCCTTGTTCCCATAGGCGCCGAGACCATACTCCTCCGAATTCACATATCCGCCCTTCACGGTGAGGCTGGAGCTAACCACCTCCCCATTCGGAGTCTGCTGGGCAAGCACATTGATTCCGTTGCCTTTTGTGGCGATAACCGTACCGCTCTCCAGCACCAGATTACCGCCGTTCTGCACCTGAACTGCATAGCCGCTCGATGCGCTCTCAATCTTGCCGGAAGCATAGGTCACGGTTTCATAGTCCGCGCTGACCACGGGGCCCTCAGCAGACGCCTTGCTGTCCCGGATCGTAAGATCGCCCTCCACAACAAGCGCCCAGCTATCCGCCTTTCCCGTCAGATTGTGACCATTCAAATCCAGAATGAGCGTTTTACCAGCAGATACCTTAACGTTCTCCGTGGTATCCCTGTTCAGTGTCACGACCTGTCCTTCACTCTCAGCGACATCAATCGCCGCCTGGAGGGTGGCATAGTGCCGGCCGCCGGTCTCTGCAACGCTGTTGCTCTCGTCCAGCTCACCCACGATGAAGGTGCCGTCGGGGCCTTCGGTGATCTCCGTTCCCTCCACCACATACTCGCTCACATCGCTGGAGAAGGTGCCGCCAGCAATCTCTAATCCGCCAAGTGCCTCGTCTACATGAACTGCCTCTTTATCGTCAGATTGAGAGATAAAGCTACCGCCATAGATATGGACTAGCGCCTCCTCCTTATCTCCGCCATCGTTACTATTTCCAACAAATGCTGCAACTTTACTTATAGAAGTAAATTCACCACCATAAACATTACACTCTACCTCACCGGATTCTCCCGCAACGTACAGTGCATAGAACGCAGAACTACCATTGGAGTGCTTATCGCATGCCACGGTTTTAAACTCGCCGTCCCGCACTTCCGAATAGCCTGCCGATGTGGAAAAAGCCCCTTGTACACCAATAACAGTACCATTATAGAAATACAATTCCGGTTTGGCACTCTCTTCAGAATCCTGATGGCTTTGAATGGTATATCCCCAACTGCTACTATTACAGCTTGAGCAGGAACGGCAATCAAAAGTACCATCGTATATATAAGTCTTGCCTGCGTTATAAACCGCTGTCACTGCTCCGTTAAACGTTCCATCCTGAATCTTCAAAACACTATCAGGGCGATTTTTAATGGAAGCGCCACTTGCATCAACTGAGCCAGTATATGTACCGTTTTCGATAGTCAGTGTACCATAATTGTCAATCGCGCCATATCCGCCTGTCTTAGATGCAGACGCATCGATTGTGCCGTTCCCCGTTACCGTCAGGGTACCTTTGTTCACAATCGGCCTGCCCGTAAAGTCCGACGCCACGGTAATACTGTGGCCCTCCATGTCCAAGATAATATTCTTGTTTTCCGGAATGGTGATGATCTGCTCCGTCGTCATCCCGGCGATATCACCTGCCAGTGTAACCGTAGTTTCTTTACCATCTGATGCAGCTTCAATCGCCTGCTTCAGAGCGCTGTAGGCTCCGTTATCTGGCTCTGCAGGTTCTCCTACCGGCTCCGTTTCCTCTTCCACTGGGGCGACCGCTTCCTCGTCTAATCCTTCTGCTCCTACTTCCGGCCCAATAGCTAAGGCACTTGCAGGAAGAAAGGTTACTAACATACATATAGACAGTAATGCCGCCAATCCCTTTTTTGCCCGTTTCATGTTGTTCCTCCTTTTTTAAATTGCGCCCCGGCTCCACTGCTGTCAGTTGTTATTGTCTTTTGCATGCAAAAGACAGAAGTGTGCCGGCACACTTGGCATTTTTACTGTATCACATTGTCCCAGTATTTTCAAGAGGGCACGTACACGGAGTCCTCTTATGCGTTGTAGGGGTACAGTACATATTGAATAGTTGAAGTTGCGCACGGCAACTCGGCAAGAGGGTCCTATCCTTTATGGGAAAGGGTATAACACAGGATATGATGTGAGCGGAGCCATCATCCGGTCATATATCTACTTCTGGAAGGCCCTCCGGAGAGGAACATTGGAGTCTTTCGTCTGCTGGTTTGGTCGAAGAAAAGCGGGCCAAAACCACTGTTCAGACGGTTTTCCCCCACTTTCTTATTGTACCTTTCTATTTTGTCCTAAACACTGTATTTTGTAACGGACTGCTTTTCCATTTTACTGGTCTCTGGATTCTCCCCCCGGGGGCCAGGGGGATCTTTTCCAAGGGGGGGCCACGCCTGGCGGCGGTGGTTCACCACCGGTTGGACCGCAGGCCGGAGCGACACCGGCTGTATTTCTGGAATAGCCATTGCCTCCAGTGTTTCCTCCGGTATCACCTGACTTGGATGGTACTATTCAGGGCGTAAAACAGCAATTTGCTTTTTCTGAAAGGTATACTTTTCCAGCAGATTTTTTACTCTGCCGTAATAAATATGCAGGAACTTATTGGAACCGCTGTCATGTAAACCGGGTAAGGCCTCCCTCAGAGCGTTTCACGTCCATGACTCAGGAAAGGGCTTTCGTAGTGCGGGTGGCCCACTTTTAGAAGTACTATTAGTATATTGCGCCCACAGCATCTTTTTGAGAACAGGTTGATAGAGGCCGCTGCGAGGAAAGCCTCAGACCGTTCTCTGCGGAAAGTGTCAAAATATATCCCAGTCCGTTGGGAGCCTCGATCTGCGGCCATTGCTCTGGTCCCCAGTGGTTCAGCGCTGTGACCGCTGTTTTAATCAGTCCGGAATGTGTCACCACCGTAGCGCTTTGACTTCCCTGAGCCAGGCAATCCCTCATCAAGCCTGCTACTGCCTCCAGAACCCTCCGGCGAAACGCCTTATATGTCTCTACATCAAGGATGGGGTGCCCTGCCAGCCAAGCCCGGAAAAAATGCATAAAGTCCTCCTGTGTACCAGGACGGTTTTCCAATGAGCCAAAACAGATCTCGCGGAACTCCGGGCGCAGGCCGTCCAGTACGATGTGCGGTCCGTACAGTTCCTGAAACGTCTCCCTGCAACGGGAAAGGTCGGAGCTGAAGTAGCGTCCCGTCCTAGGGTAGCGGATTACCTGCCGCAGCTCCCTCAGTTCCCGGCGCCCCCTTTCTGTGAGCGGTACGTCGCTCCACCCGCTGAACAGGCTTTTTTCGTTGCCCAGCGAGTAGCCATGGCGCACCAGAACCAGTTGAAATTCCATCAGGGCACACTCTCCTCCCGTTTCAGGGCTGGCAGTTCCACCGTCATCAGTGTCTGTGCCAGGCGCACTTCTCCGTTCCACTGGGCCTTCACCTGGTCCACCAGCAGATGAGGGTCCCCATACAGCGGCAGATGACTGAGTAGCAGCATGCCTGGCGCAGCCTTACACCCCAGTTGGGCCACGTCCGTACTGGTCATGTGGCCAGCACGGGCTCCATCCGCCCCGGCATACAGGCTGCACTCTGCGATCAGAAGATCGGCACCCTCTGCAAACTCTGCCAGTTGGGGCGTATAGGCGCCATCTGCCGTATACACCAGAGTGGACTGCCCACATTTTACTTTTACCGCAAGGCACTCCACCGGATGTGCTGTTTTGTGAAAGGTGCAGCAAAATGGCCCGATCTGCAGCTTATCATCTGCCCCAATAGTCTGCGCATAGGTATACGGCTCCATGGTCAAACGTTCAAAATACGGTTCGACCGGCAACCCATAAAAATGCAGTGGTTGCTGTGCAGCCCCAGTCTGCATTTGGATCAGCCTGCCATAGCTCAGTGCCCCCGCGTCGCTGCAGTGGTCGTAATGATAGTGGGACAGCAGCACATGGTGTAACTCCTGAAGAGGCAATGCGTTCTGCAGCATAGACGCCGCCCCGCTGCCGCAGTCCAGAAGTAGATGTTCTCCTTGGCAACTCAACAGATAAGCACTACAGGCTTCGTTTACCCGACAGCACCCCCCACAGCAGCCGATTACCGTACACCGCATACACAGCCCTCCCCCGTTGAACATGAGCTTGCAATCAGCCGTTTTGTATAGTCGTCTTTCGGCGTACGGATCAACTGGCTCCCCTCTCCCTGCTCCACAATGCGGCCACGGTTAATCACAACGATAAAATCCGACATATAGTGGATCACGCCAATATCGTGAGAGATAAAGAGATATGCTGTAGAAAATTCCTTTTGAAGATCCTTCAACAGGTTCAGGATCTGCGCCTGAATGGACACATCCAGCGCGGACACACATTCATCGCAGATAATGACCTCGGGCGAGAGCAGCAATGCGCGGGCAATGGCAATGCGCTGGCATTGCCCGCCGCTGAGTTCCGAGGGATATTTGCCCAGGGTGGAATCCGGCAGTCCCACACGGTTGAGCATCTCCCGCACCGTTTCCCGGGCTTTATGCGGTTTAAAGCCGTCCACCAGGATCTTCATAGGCTCTACAAGGATTCTCTCCACAGTATAATAAGGGTTCATGGATTCTTTGGGATTTTGGAAAATATATTGCACATTGCGGCGAAAGCGCCGGTACTCCTTTTCTCCCAGTGAGCGGATATCCTGCCCTTTGTATCGCACGATTCCCGATGTAGGCTGCTGCAGATCGCCAAATATCTCTCCCAAAGTGGATTTTCCGCTTCCGCTTTCTCCTACCACGCCCAGAGTCTGTCCTGAGTACAGTGCCAGATCGATCCCCTGAAGCGCCTGAAACGTGTCCCTGCGTCTCAGCAGCATCTGTTGCTTGACGGGAAACCGCTTTTCCATGCCGATTGCCTCCAATACTGCCGTCATGCCCTGCACTCCTCCCATGCTTTGCTGCACCGCACAAAATGTCCATCTCTCCGGGAGCTCTTAACCGAGCCGCCGCACTCCTGCCGGCATGCACTGCAGCGGGGCTGGAACAGGCAGTGGCTGGTATCCCTTCCATGCTCCGGGACATAGCCTGGAATCTCATTGAGCCGGACGTTGCGGTCTTGGTCCAGCCGGGGGATCACAGACAGCAGCGCCTGTGTATAGGGGTGCTGCGGCTGTGAAAATACTTCGTTGCTTCCGCCCGACTCCACTATCTGTCCCGCATACATTACCGCCACCTTGTCGCAATACCGCCGAATCAGGTTCAGATCATGAGAAATCATAATGATCGCCACATGCTGCTGTTCGTTGATCGAGTGGAATAGTTCAATGACCTGCTGCTTTACAACGCAGTCCAGCGCGGTGGTGGGCTCATCCGCAATGATGACCTCAGGCTCGCACATCAGCGCCATGGCTATGTTTACCCTTTGGCGCATCCCGCCGGAGATTTGTGCGGGATAGCTCTCCATCACGCGGTTTACGTCGCGGATACCCACCCGGTCCAAAAGCGTTTTCGCCCGTTCCTGCGCAGCCTTTTTGGACGTCTGGAAATGGATGCGGTACCCATCCGTCAGTTGATTCTTGATTTTGATCAAGGGATGCAAATAAGCCACCGTGTTCTGCGGTACAAAACCGATTTTCTTGCCCAGAAATATACGCCGCTCCTTTTCCGGCAGGTTCAGCAGATCCTCCCCCAAAACCCGCAGATGTGTCACAGAGGCTGTCAGATCCTGCGGCAGTAGATGGAGGATCGCTTTTGCTGTGATTGTTTTTCCTGAGCCGGACTCGCCTGCAATTCCCAGACATTCCTGCCGTTTCAGACAGAGGCCCACATTTTTCACCAGAGCGTCTCCCTCAGCGCTGCGCACCGTAAGTCCCTCAATTTCCAAAACCGCATCATTCATGTTTTCGATCTCCTTTTCACCAGCCGGTCGTTCAGCCCATCCCCCAAAAGATTAAACCCCAACACCGTAATCAGGAGCACCACACCCGGGGCAATAGCAATATACGGATAGTTCAGAACAAACTGCCGTGCCTCGTTCAGCATCATGCCCCAACTGGGCGTCGGAGGCTGGATCCCCAATCCTAAAAAGGAAAGAGAGGACTCCAGAAGCACAGCACCGCCGATGCTGGAGCTGAATTGGGTAATCAGTCTGGGAAGCATATCCGGCAGCATATGAAACAACACAATATATCCTCCACTGCATCCATAGCTGTGCGCGGCCTTGATATATAGGCGCTGTTTATTCTCCAGCACCATGGAGTATACCAGCCTGGAAAATGTAGGAACCATAAAAAGCCCTATGGCCAACACAGCGCCCAAAATCCCCTTGCCCAAAACCGTGACCAGCATCATCGCAAGCAAAATACCAGGAAAGGACATCATGCCGTCAATAAACCGCATAATAACTGCGCGCACCGCGCCTTTGAGCATGGCCGCCGATGCGCCAATAATGCTGCCCGCCAGCGCGCCCACGGTGACCGAGCACACGCCTACCAGCAGAGCCCAGCGAGACGCCTCCATGATTCGGCTCAGGACATCGCGCCCAAATTGGTCGGTCCCTAAAAGGTGTGCCGCACTGGGCAGCGCAAACCGGTTCAGTGTATCCATCTTTTCTGGATCTGCAGGCATCCAGAAAAACGAAATGATACATATAGCTGCGATGCTGGCCGCCATGATAGCACCTGCCCAGAAAGATACGCTCTGTTTTTTCTTCATCCCTGTACGGTCTCCTCTCCGGTACGGATAGTGGGGTTGGCGGCCATAACCGCCAGATCCGTGACCAGCGATACCAAAACCACCATGGAGGTAATAAAGAGCACGATTCCCTGCAAAAGAATGATGTCCCGCTGCTCCACGGCAGTCAGCATCAGACGGCCAATGCCCGGCAGAGCAAAAATTGTCTCTACAATGACCGTTCCTCCCAATAGTTTTGCCAGCTGCATACCTGAGATGGTGATGGGGGCAATAATCGCCGAGCGCAGAGCATAATGCACAATGGCCCTAGCGGGAGGCAGGCCTTTCACATTTGCGCTCATCATAAAATCCTGTTGCAGGGCTGTCAGCATGGATGACCGCACAATGCGGATGAGAATTCCCAGTTCCCCGATAGCCAGCACCAGAGAAGGTAATGCGATGCATTTCAAAAACGCGCCGAAATTTTCACCGGGAGCGGTATACCCCGTGACCGGGAACCATCCCAAATAGGAGGAAAACAGCAGCATAAACAGCATAGCCAGCCAGAAAGAGGGCACCGCACCGCCAATCTGCATCACGGTACGCGACAGTAGATCCATAGGTGAACCCTTTTTCAGCGCGGCCAAGATTCCCAGAATAGCGGATACAACAAGTGCGGCTGCCATGGACAGCAGCGCAACGGAGAAAGTAACGGGAAGCCGCTGACAAATTAGCGTCCAAACATTTTCACCGTACAGATATGAAGTGCCCCAATTCCCGGTAAGTACCCCCTGAATCCAATGCATATACTGGACGTACCAAGGCCGGTCCAGCCCCATCGAGGCACGCAGGGCCTCAACCTTTTCCGGCGTGGCCTCAACCCCAAGAATCAACTGCGCGGGGTCACCGGGGATACATAATAGAACCACAAATGTAATAAGCGATACAACAAACAGCACGGCAATGGCGCTGAGTAGACGTCTGACCACCAGTTTCAGCATAGAGAACTATCCGTCCTTCCTGAGGTTACTCTCCCTTATCTAAGAAGTGCGTGCAACATCAAAATCCTTCAAAGCAGGCGGGCCCTGCATCCGGCAGGACCCGCCCCCTGTTCTTATTGTCCGAGAGATATATCTTTCAATTCATAAATATCGATGGGATACAACTGAAAACCGGTTACTGCGCTGTCTGTCACGTAAATGGTAATAGGGTCCTGAATATAATAGGCAGGCACATCCTGAGCCAGGATCTCTTGGACCCGCTGCACGATTTCTGTACGCTTGTCCTCATCGGTTTCGCTCTTATAATCTGCAAGCAGCTGATCCACTTCTTCATTGGAATAATTGAAGTAGTTCTCACTGCTGTCAGACTGATAACGTGCCAAGAGCACATACGGGTCCAGACGCCCCGTGTGTCCTACCACAGTCAGATCATAGTTTCTTCCGTTGTACACGTCCGACAGCCACGCCGCCCATTCCACGATAGTGATATTACAGGTGATTCCCACTTCTTTCAGCGAGTCAGCGATGACCTGCCCGGCGCTGACATATGCTGGATAACTCTTGGGCAGATACATTTCTAGCGTGAGACCGTCCTGATATCCCGCTTGAGACAGCAGTTCTTTGGCCTTTTCCGGATCGTAAGGGTATCGGTCATTCATATCCACATATTCTTTCAGAACTGTGGGGTAATGCGAACCGATCTTCTGACCATAGCCCCACCATACCGTGTCGATCAGCGCCTGCTTGTCCACCGCATAGTTGATAGCCTGACGCACCCGTACATCCGACAGCGCCTCGTTCTGCAAATTCATCGCCATCAGCTGAAGACCATTGGACGGCGTGGTGATTACATTGAACTGCGGGTCATTTTCAAAGGCAGCCACCTGATCGCCGCTGACCGAGATAATGTCCAGTTCTCCATTACGCAAAGATGCAATCTGCGCCGTTGCATCCGGCATCATCTTGAAGTTGATCGTATCCAGATTGACCGTGTCATAATAGTCCGGATTTTTTGCAAGCGTCAGGGATTGCTGAGGCACCCACTCTTGCAAACGATACGGGCCGGTGCCTACCGGTTGATTTTTCAACGTATCTGCGGCCTTGACATCCACAACGGCGGACCATGGATAGGCAAAATTGGAGAGTGCTGCCACATCTAGTGCTTCACAGGTTACTACCACAGTATCCGCATCCTGAACAGAAAACGTATAATTGGCATAGTCCGCAGCGCGGGGGCTTTCCTCTTCCTTCAGACGCTGGAATGAGGCTACTACGGCCTGTGCGTCACAGATGTCGCCGTTATGGAAGCGAACATCCGGCCGCAAGTGAAACGTCAGTGTCAGACCATCCTCCGATACCTCCCACTTCTGGGCCAGCCCTTCCCTCAGAGAACCATCTGTATTGACCCGAAGAAGCGTATCGTATAGATTATTGGTAATCTGAAATGTACTGGCAGCTGTTGTGCGCTGCGGATCCAAGCCATCTGGATCTACTGAGAGCGCCATATTCAACTCCCGTCCAGCAGACTGCGATTCCGCCGTTTGAGATGTCGGAGCGGGCGTCTGACCGACAGAATCCTCGCTGTTGGAAGTACCGCAACTTGCAAGAGACAGCGTCGCGGCAAACGTCAGTGCTGCGGCAAGCAATCGTTTCATCCTGTTCATTTTAAATTACTCCCTAAAAAGTATTGCGCATATTGCACAAATTAAGTATAGCAAAAATGTCATTTTGAATAAATCAAATGTATGAAAAAAACGAGTGCCTAATGTAATGGTTTATATAGTCTAAGTAAAAAACGTGCTGAAATGATTTGACAACATCATTGGAGCAGTGGAATCCATTCTTCCAAATTAGCAGGAAAAAGCCGGGTCAAGGACAAGATCGTTTTCGTGAGAAAAGGTAATGTCCCGGATAGCGATATTGTTGACAATTAAAAGCGCAAGAAAAAAGCAAGAATTTGTTTGGAGAAAACCCATGGATAATGTGCTAAACTATATTTAAATATACTCTGCAAAATGGAGGAAACCTCTGTGGGCACTATACATATTTCTCCTCACGAGCGTTTGAAAAAATACGCATTAAAAGATATAGACCAGCTTTATAATGATTTTCATATAAAGGAAGGCGGCTTAACCCAAGAACAAATAGAGCAGATGCGAAAACAGCATGGCAGCAATCATGTCGGCTATTCTTTACAAGTCCATTCTTTTTTTCAGCGTATAAAACGGGCGTTTATCAATCCCTTCAGTGTGATATTGTTTGTATTGGCTATTGTCTCTTTCATCACCGATGTCTGTTTGAAATCCAACTCCGGCAGAAACGGGACCAGTGTGGTCATCATTTTGTCTATGCTTATAATCAGTGGGATGGTACGGCTGATCCAGGAACGAAAAGCCAGCCATGCCGCGGATACTCTCATTCAGCAAATTAAAACGACCGTTTCCGTCTACCGACAGGGACAGCAGCTTGAAATTTCGTCGGAGGAATTGGTAGTAGGAGACACCGTGTGGCTTTCAGCCGGTGAGCGGGTCCCCGCGGACCTGAGATTGATTGAAGCGCAAGACCTGTTTGTTTCGCAGGCCCTTTTAACCGGAGAGAGTAATGTATTAGAGAAAAATACAAATCGTCTGGCCTCTGCTACTCAAATTCCACTGGATCGCTTTTCCAATATAGCCTTCATGGGGAGCAGCGTAATCAGCGGAGAGGGAAAGGGTATCGTCTTGGCTGTGGGCGGCAGCACCGTATATGGAGGCTATCTCTCCGAACTCCAACGGAACAAGCACAGCTTTGATACAGGAGCAAATTCGATTGCCTGGGTTTTGATTCGCTTTATGGTGGCCTTGGTTCCGGTTGTATTTGTCGTTTCCGGCATCACCAAAGGCGACTGGCTGACCTCGTTTCTATTTTCTCTTTCTGTGGCTGTCGGCCTGACCCCGGAGCTCCTTCCCATGGTGATCAATGCTTGCCTTGCAAAAGGAAGCTCTGCCATGGGGGAAAAACAAACGATTGTAAAAAACATAAATGCGATGCAGAGCTTTGGCAGCATGGATGTCCTGTGTGTAGATAAGACGGGTACCCTAACCGGAGATGAAGTGATACTGGAATACTATCTTGATATTTTGGGGGAGGAAAGCAGGGAGGTATTGGACTGCGCCTACTTAAACAGCTTTTATCATACAGGCGTTGCAAACCATTTAGACCAGGCAATCCTGAAATGTTCCAGTATGCCTGGAAGGGAAAACCATTTTCTCTCGTTGGGCGAAACGATCCAAAAATTAGACGAGCTCCCTTTTGATTATGAACGTAAGTGCGTTAGTGTCCTCTTATCTGTTCCAGAAAAGGAAAACTATATTATCACAAAAGGCGATGTCGACAGCGTATATTCCCGCTGCCAGTATGTCCAACACAAGGGACAGACACTAAAGATAGATACCGCTGACTCTGGCGGCATCCATGCTATCGTTGACGAAATGACCGAAGATGGAATGAAAGTCCTGGCTGTGGCCTACAAACCTGTATCAAGCCAGAGCAGGCTTCAGATGGAGGATGAGGCGGAGCTAATCTTGCTGGGATATGTCGTGTTTTTTGACGCGCCCAAAAGCTCTGCCGCCAGTGCTTTGCAGAAATTGGAGCAGCTCCATGTCCAGGTAAAGGTACTGACTGGCGATCAAAAAAGTGTAACCCTTTCCATCTGCCGGAGGCTGGGAATCGAGACAGAACATATCTTAACCGGAGAAGAAATGGAGGAGCTGTCTGAGGATGAACAGCTTCTTGCCGTAGAAAAGACAACCGTTTTTTCCCAGCTTTCCCCCGGACAGAAATCTCAGATCATCCGTATGCTGCGCGAGAATGGTCATGCAGTCGGCTTTTTGGGTGATGGAATGAATGATCTAGCCGCCATGACAGCGGCAGATGTGGGGATTTCCGTAGACACGGCCACACAAGCCGCAAAAGAATCTGCGGATGTGATTTTGCTGAAGAAAGATCTGAATGTGCTGGAACAGGGTATTTTAGAGGGGCGGAAAGCATTTGCCAATATGTTAAAGTACATACGGATTACCGCGTCCTCCAATTTCGGCAATATCTTTTCGATTGTACTTGCCAGCGCCTTTTTACCCTTCCTGCCGATGACGGCGCTTCAACTTCTTTTGCTGAACCTCCTTTACGATATTCTGTGCATGACTTTGCCGTGGGATCGCGTCGATGCGGATGTCTATGAAAAACCAAGCGAGTGGTCAGGAAAAACATTGGGGCGCTTCATGCGCTTTTTCGGCCCGTTAAGCTCCCTGTTTGATCTGGCGACTTTTGCTTTTCTATACTTTATCCTGTGTCCAGCTTTACTGGGAGACAATTTTACAGAATTGTCCTCTGCGATGCAGAGTCAATTTGCAATTCTATTCCATACAGGATGGTTTTTAGAGTCTATGTGGACGCAAGTGCTTATTCTGCACCTGCTCCGCACAAAGCAGCTTTCTATTCTAAGGAGCAGGGCATCCGGGGTTGTATGGCTGGTCACCTCTGCCGGGCTTTTGATCCTTACTGCGATTGTCTATACCCCAGCGGCCCACCTGCTCGGCCTGGCTCCCCTTCCGCTTTGGTATTTTGGATTTCTGGCGGTCACCATTCTGGCCTATATGCTGCTGGTAACGGCCGCAAAACGGTGGTATATTCAGAAATACCATACATTGTTGTAGGGGAGGGGACTTGATGAAGAGAGTAAACTTTGTATCATTGGATTCCCTTACCTTACAGTGGTTTTGCAATACGCTCCAAACCCAGCATCCACAGACACAGGCAGCGAAGGAACTGTATGACGCCTTGGAGGCGTTGTATGCAGGAAAATCCGACTCTCTCATGCTGGAGTTGGGAGAGGCAATCCCAGAAGCGGCCAGCACCTCTTTGGTTTGCGGAAATCTTCTGATTGATTCCAAAAGCCGCCGTGTTATCCGGGACGGCGCAGAGATCCAGCTTACTCCCAAAGAGTTTGACATCCTCTATTTCTTGGCCCGGAATCGTGGAGAGGTGTTTACAAAAGAGCAGATCTATCAGGCGGTTTGGGCGGAGGAATACTATACTGCGGACAGTAATATTATGGCCTTTATACGCAAACTGAGAAAAAAGATAGAGCCAAATCCGGATGCGCCGGAATATATACTTACCATTTGGGGAATTGGATATAAATTTAATGATAAGCTCTGACAATCAGAAATTTAGATGTAAACAGAGCAATCGTATGAAAAAGGGTTTAAAAGTCATCGTTAAAATATGTAAGCAGTCACCAGATGGTGACTGCTTATTTTCTTGCCGAAAAGCAAGGGAATCGCAAGAATTTAGCCATAGGCTTAACAGTAAAAAACAGTTATACTTTGCCCTGTAAAAAATTTTGAGAATGGGGGCGACCCTATGGGGTATTGAAGTTTATGGGCCGGATCGGTCTTTCGGTTCTATTGGGATTCTTGATCGGATTAGAGCGCCAGATTACCGGCCATCCCGCCGGAATCCGTATCAATGTTCTGATTTCAATGGGGGCCTGCCTGTTCCTGATGTTTCCGCTCATGTCCGGCTCGGATGAGGTGTACCGGATTGCCAGTTACATTGTGTCCGGCGTTGGATTCCTGTGCAGCGGGGTGATTTTTAAGGAGGGCGGAACCGTCCGTGGGCTAAATACAGCAGCAACTCTTTGGTGTACGGCCGCTGTCGGTGTACTGTCCAGTTCCGGCAGCTGTCTTTTTGCGGTTGCCGCAGCGGTTATTCTGATTCTTTCAAATCTGCTGTTCCGGCCGCTGGCGGTAAAGATCAAGCCCATTACCTGCGGTGAAGAAACGGAACGAACCTACCGCATTTCTGTTACCTGTCAGGAAAATGCGGAAACAGAAATACGCGCGCTTCTGATCAACAGCAATTCGTGTAAAACATTGTATCTTACGAATTTGGAGAGCAGCGATGTAATTGGCGGCAAGGTAGAGGTTCAGGCGGATTTTCTTTCCGTTGGGAAACCAAAGGCTCAGATGGCGGAGGCGATTGTAAACCGACTTTTGACGCTCTCCAGCGTAGTCAGCGCCGGATGGGAATTGGTATAGGAGGGACAGATATGAAGTTTGAATTGCTCTTATCGCATTGGCTTAGAGTGACAAATATTATTTATGCGGCGCTGTCCTCCGGTGTTTTAGCGGCAGTTCTTGCCTTTCCAGAATTCCGCAGGATTCTCTTTCAAAGCTGGCTGGTTGTAACTGATGTGTTTCAGCTTTTCCTCATTATCCTGCTTTTTATACTGCTCTCTAAAATAGCCCAGTTGAACAGGATTAGAAATGGGTGGAGAAATGAAAAAAGGAAGGAGAAGGACCTATGAATGGCGCTTGCCTTTTCCTTGGCATTCTTTTTCTCGCTGCGGGTATTTACTTCTATTCCGGTAAGGCGGTTAATCATATTGCAGCATGGAAGACAATGCCGGAGGAAGAAAAAAGAAAAATCCACATTCGTCCCCTTTGCCGAAATGTGGGGATGATGATCGCCACAAGCGGTATCATTTTTTTACTCAGCGGAGCATGGTACGCGTTTCGTAAAAGCGGGTTTTTATGGTGTATGGTCGGCTGGATGGTCCTATCCGGCGCGGATGTGTACTGGATCGGAAAATCCGGCCGGTACCAGAGTTCAGGAAAATAGCCGGCAGCGTTCCTTACGGTAAAGGAGGTGGTTTTATGGATGCTGGCCCTTCTCGAAGTAGATCGAGCAACCGCACCCGTAAGACTATGGATAGATTTTGGGGGTGGCTGATGCTCATTTAAAAAGTAAAGGAGGTATCGACCCCAATGTATCAAAAGGAAAAGAACCAAATCACGGTTCATAAAACGGCTGCGGATATGGTTCGCAGGGATGAGGCCAACAAAAAGCTGGCCTTTGCAGCAGGCAATAAAATCAAACCGGTTTTGAAGCAGCTTGATACTGTGCTGACCGGACTGGGTGATAAGGCGGTGATTTCCCATCGGATCGCTTTTGGGCGGAATAAAGTAACGCATGAAAAGAAAAAATCGCTTGTTGCAAGATTGGCAGGGGCGTTTATCAATCCATTTACCGCAATTTTGTTCTGCCTGGCAGTCGTATCTATTTTTACCGATATTGTTGTACCGATCCTTCAGCATGCACCGGAGGATGTGGCTCCGCTTACCATCATTATAATTTTTACGATGGTATTTATTTCCGGTACACTTCGGTTTGTCCAGGAATCCCGGTCGGGGAATGCCGCGGAGAAGCTGTTGGCGATGATTACCACCACTTGCACGGTTACAAGAAAGAGTAACGGGAAGCAGGAGATCCCTCTGGAAGATTTGGTAGTCGGTGATATTATTCATCTCTCCGCTGGCGATATGGTTCCGGCGGATGTACGGGTGCTGGAGGCCAAAGACCTGTTTATCAGCCAGTCGGCCCTGACAGGGGAGAGCGATCCCATCGAAAAGATTCCGGTTGTCTGTGAGCAGGAATACGATTCCATCACAGATTACCCGAACATCGCCTTTATGGGAAGCAATGTCATCAGCGGGAGTGCAACGGCGGTCGTGGTAGCCGTAGGTGATGATACCCTTTTCGGCTCCATGGCGGTGTCTGTCGCGGGAGAAGCAGTGGAAACCAATTTTACGAAAGGCGTAAACGCAGTTTCCTGGGTCCTGATTCGCTTCATGCTGGTGATGGTACCGGTGGTATTCTTCATCAATGGTCTGACCAAGGGTGACTGGCTGGAAGCGTTTCTGTTCGCCATTTCCGTGGCAGTGGGCCTCACCCCTGAAATGCTGCCGATGATCGTCACCACCTGCCTTGCTAAAGGTGCGATGTCCATGTCAAAGAAAAAGACCATCGTGAAAAACTTAAATTCTATTCAGAACTTTGGGGCGATGGATGTACTCTGCACGGATAAAACCGGCACATTGACCCAGGACAAAGTGGTTCTGGAGTACCACATGGATGTGACCGGAAAGGAAGATATTCGTGTTTTAAGACATGCGTACCTGAATAGCTACTTCCAGACCGGATATAAAAATTTGATGGATATAGCGATTATTGAGCGGACAGAGGAGGAAGAAGCGGCCAATCACCAGTTGGCCGATCTCTCCGCAGTTTACCACAAGGTAGACGAGATTCCGTTTGACTTCACCAGGCGCCGCCTTTCAACGGTTGTAGAGGATACCAGCGGGAAACGGCAAATGATTACCAAGGGTGCCATAGAAGAAATGCTCTCCATCTGTTCTCATGCGGAATATCAGGGAGAGGTGCAGCCACTTACCGATCAAATTCGGCAGGCGATTCTGAAAACAGTAGCCGATTTGAATGAGGACGGGATGCGCGTAATCGCCATTGCGCAAAAACGGGCGCTTCCTGCCGCTGATACATACAGCGTCAAGGACGAGTGCGATATGGTTCTGATGGGATACCTTGCATTTCTTGATCCGCCCAAGGAATCCACCGCGGAGGCGATTCGGGCATTGAAAGCCCATGGCGTCACCACAAAAATCCTCACCGGAGATAACGACCGTGTGACCCGCTGTATCTGCAAGCAGGTGGGCCTCAAGGTAAGCAATCTTCTGCTCGGCTCCGATGTGGAACGCATGAGCGATGACGAGCTGATCCAGGTGGCAGAATCTACGGATGTATTTGCCAAGCTCTCGCCGGATCAGAAGGCACGTGTTGTGACGGCCCTGCGGAGCGGCGGCCATACCGTAGGCTTTATGGGGGATGGCATCAATGACGCTGCGGCGATGAAATCGGCGGATATTGGCATTTCCGTGGACACTGCAGTAGATATTGCAAAAGAGTCGGCGGACATTATCCTGCTGGAAAAAGACCTGATGGTACTGGAGCAGGGTATCATTGAGGGCCGCAAAACCTATGCCAATATGATTAAGTATATCAAAATGACGGCCTCCTCCAACTTTGGAAATATGTTTTCGGTATTGGCAGCCTCGGCACTCCTTCCCTTCCTGCCGATGGAGAGCGTCCATCTAATCTTGCTGAACCTGATCTATGATCTGAGCTGTACCGCCATCCCTTGGGACAACGTGGATGAGGAATTTATCGCTGTTCCACGCAAGTGGGAAGCATCCAGCATTGGGAATTTTATGATCTGGATCGGGCCTACGAGTTCTATCTTCGACTGGACAACATACGCCTTTCTGTACTTCGTTTTCTGCCCGATATTCGTTTCCGGCGGCGTGCTTTATAATGACCTGTCTGCTCATTACAGAGGAGCGGAACTGGCACAAATGCAGACTACTTATGCGGCCATGTTCCATGCCGGGTGGTTTGTGGAATCCATGTGGAGCCAGACGCTGGTGATCCACATGATCCGAACCCCGAAACTGCCGTTTATCCAGAGCCGCGCCTCGGCCCCGGTGACGTTGCTGACCTTTACCGGCATCGCGGTACTGACGGTCATCCCCTTTACCGCATTGGGAAAAATGCTCGGATTTGTCGCCCTCCCCGCAGCTTATTTTGCTTACCTGATCCCCTGCATTTTGTTGTATATGGTGTTGGCGACCAGTATTAAGAAAGCCTATGTGCGTCATTTTGGGGAGCTGCTGTAACAGGAAGGGAGTGTGCATGATATGACAATCAATTGGAACACAATATGGATGAATTTGTTCGGAAGAACGGAGCTGTTCGGAATCAATATGGGGTTTTGGGCAGCGATAACCGTGACGGGACTTATTGTGATCCTGATGAATGTGGTCTTTTGGACACGGAAAAGATTTCATTCATACGGAGACAGTTTATAGCTATTGAACCCCCTGGAGAGCTCCTTCCTGATCCACAAGGCCATGCGCTTTGACAGCAAGGGCGGGAGAATCCTGGATGTGATTTCCGATAACTATGAAAAGCTGGCGCCCTCCGCAGACACCCGGCTGCGGGTCAACCGTAGCGGGATCCAGCAAAAAATCATTATGAAATTCTTGCACATATAACGTAAAACAAGAAGCCCGTTGCAGAATAAAACGGTTCTGCAACGGGCTCCTTTTCACACCAAAACGAAAAAATGCTATAAAGTTGTGGGCAAATATTTAAAGGAAGGGTAAAAGGGGCAGCAACGCAGGCCCTGGGGCAAGTGACGGGCCACCTCCTCCCGTCACGCCGCCTCGAACTGGCTGCGGTAGAGGGAGGCGTAAAAGCCGTTCCGGGCCATCAGCTCCCTGTGGGTGCCCCGCTCCACGATGTCGCCGTCCCGCACCACCAGGATCAGATCCGCGCTGCGGATGGTGGACAGGCGGTGGGCAATGACAAAGCTGGTCTTGCCCTCCATTAAACGTGCCATGGCCTTCTGGATCTCCACCTCGGTTCGGGTATCCACGCTGGAGGTGGCCTCGTCCAACACCAGGATGGCCGGGTCGGTAAGCATGGCCCGGGCGATGGTCAGCAACTGCATCTGTCCCTGGGACACGCCGGTGGTCTCCCCGGAAAGCGGGGTATCGTACCCCTGGGGCAGGGTGCGGATGAAGTGGTCGCAGCAGGCCGCCCTGGCCGCCGCCACGATCTCCTCCCGGGTGGCGTCCCGCCGGCCGTAGGCGATGTTCTCCGCAATGGTGCCCTCAAAGAGCCAGGCGTCCTGGAGCACCATGCCGATGCGCCGCCGCAGCTCCCCCCGGGGCAGGGCGGTGATGTCCTGCCCGTCGATGGAGATGGAGCCGCCGTCCAGCTCGTAGAAGCGCATCAGCAGGTTGACCAGGGTGGTCTTGCCGCCGCCGGTGGGGCCCACGATGGCCACCATCTCGTTGGGGCGCACCTCCAGGTTCAGATCGTGGATCAGGGTACGCTCCGGGGTGTAGCCGAAGCGCGCGTGGCGAAACTCCACGTGGCCCTGCGTGATCACGGAGGCATCCCCTGCCGCATCGGGCCGCTCCTCCTCCTCGTCCAGCAGGGCGAACACCCGCTCGGCCCCCGCGATGGCGGCCTGGAGGGAGGTGATGACGTAGGAGGCCTCGGTCACCGGCTCGGCGATCTGGTTGACATACTGCAAAAAGGCCTGCACAGTGCCCAGGGTGATAGCCCCGCCCAGGGCCATGCCGCCGCCCAGGACGGCGGTGGCGATGAAGCCCAGCTGGCCCAGTACCCGGATGGCGGGGTAGATGGCGTAGTCGGCAAACTGGGCCCGGCGCTGGGCGCGGAACTGGGCCTCGTTGAGGGCCTCCGCCTCCTCCAGCATGGCCGCCTGCCGGTTGAACACCTTGACCACCCGGTTGCCCGCGTACAGCTCCTCCACCTTGCCGGTCAGCGCCCCCATGGCCGCCATATTGCCGCCGTAGGCCCGCTGGGCCAGGGCGGAGACGTAGCCGGTGGCCGTCATGCTGAGGGCCAGGGAGACCAGTACCACCAGAAAGAGCCTGGGGCTGAGCATCACCATGGCCGCCGCAGCCAGAACAATGGTAAACACTGATGACACCAGCTGCATCAGTCCCACCTGCATCACGGAGGACACCTTTTCCAGATCGTTAGTGACCCGGCTCATGATGTCGCCGGTCTTGTGTCCGTCAAAGTAGCGCAGGGGCAGGCGGTTGAGCTTGGCGCTGACGTCCTGGCGCAGGGAGAGGGTCAGCTCCTCCCCCACGGTGGCGATGATATACTGCTGCACATAGGACATCAGGCTGCTGAACAGCGCCGCGGCGGCCACCAGCAGCACGGGCAGCCCCAGGGCTCCGGCGGCGGTCTCCACCACGCCGGCGGAGCCGTCAAAGGCCCGGATGGCGTCCACCAGTCGGTCGATGCCCATTCCAACCGCCAGGGGAATGGCGGTGAAGGAGGCGGAGCTGAGCAGCGCCGCCCCGGCCACCAGCAGCAGCTTCCACCACTGGCGGGCCATCCGGCCCAGCAGCCGCCAGGCGGTGGCCCTGGTGTTGCGGGGGATGTCCTCATGGGAGAGCTCCCGCTTTTCGGTTTTCTTTCTGCGTGCCATACTCACGCCCCCTCTCTCTGCATCTGACTGTCCGCGATGGCCCGGTAGACTGGGCAGGTCTCCAGCAGCTCCCCGTGGGTGCCGGCGCCCACCAGCCGCCCCTCGTCCAGCACTAGAATCAGGTCGGCGTCCAGGATGGTGCTCACCCGCTGGGCCACGATGAGCTTGGCGGGGCGCACCACCTGCTCCCGCAGGGCGCGGCGGAGGGCGGCGTCGGTCTTCACGTCCAGGGCGGAAAAGCTGTCGTCAAAGAGGAGCACCCCGGCATCCTTCACCAGCGCCCGGGCGATGGACAGCCGCTGCCGCTGGCCGCCGGAGAAGTTGGTGCCCCCCTGGGCCACCGGGGCATCCAGCCCTAAAGGGAGCCGCTCCACAAAGTCGGCGGCCTGGGCAATGCCCAGGGCCCGCCACAGCGCCTCGTCCGTAGCGTCCGGCCGGCCCATGCGCAGATTCTCCGCGATGGTGCCGCTGAACAGGAACGCCTTCTGGGGGACGCAGCCGATGCGCTCCCGCAGCTCCTGCTGGGTGAGGGTACGCACATCGACGCCGCCCACGCGGATGGCCCCCTCCCCCACATCGTGAAGCCGCAGCAGCAGATCGGCCAGGGTGCTCTTGCCCGAGCCGGTGCTGCCGATCACGGCGGCGGTCTGGCCTGGATACAGGGTGAAGGAGATATCCCGGAGCACAGGCTCCTCCGCCCCTGGGTAAGAGAAGCTCACGTGGTCAAACTCCACCGCCGGGCGGCCGGGCCCGGCCACAGCGGCGGAAGCGGCCCCGTCCTCCACGTCGGGCCGGGTATCCAGCAGGGCGGTGAGGCGTGCCAGGCAGGCCCTGGCCTTGGGCAGCGTGGTGAGCACCGACACCGCCATGAGCAGGTAACCCATGGTCAGGATGGAGTACTCGGTGACGGCGGTGATCTGCCCCACCTCCATGCCGCCGCCCAGGGTGAGCACGCCGCCCGCCCACAGCACCACGGCCATGAGGGCGCCCATGAGCATCCACACCACCGGAATAGCCACGGCAAAGAGCCGGTTCAGGCGGATCATGTTGTCGGCGTAGGAGCGGTAGGCGTCGCCGGAGCGGGCCTCCTCATAGGCCTCATTGCCGAAGGCCCGGATCACCCGCACGCCGGTGACCGCCTCCCGCACCACCCGGTTGATGCGGTCCAGGCGCACCTGGATGCTGCGGGAGAGGGCGTTGGACTTTCGGAGCACCACGGCGGCCACCGCCGCCAGCGCCGCCATAAAGCCCACCTGTATGACGGCCATGACCGGGGTCACCATGGCCGTCATCACGATGGACGCGCCTACAATGAGGGGAGCGGGCACCACCATCTGGAGCACCATCCCCATGGTCTGCTGCAGGTTGGTGATGTCGGAGGTGGTGCGGGTGATCATAGATGAAACGCCCACCTCATCGAACTGGTGGAGGGAGAGCTCCTGGCTCTTGCGCAGGAGCAGGGAGCGCATTTCGAAGCCGAAGCGGGCGCCCAGGTCGGCGGTCACCCAGCTCCCGGCGGCGGCCACCGCCGCCGACAGCAGGGCCACGGCCAGCATCTGCCCGCCTGTGCGGAGAATGGCGTCCATATTCCCAGGCAAAATGCCCAGGTCCACCACGTTGGCAATCAGGGCCGGGATGAGCAGCGTGCCCACCACCTGGCCCAGCAGAAGGAGCAGGGCCAGCGCCGCCATACCCCGGTGCCGCTTGTAAAAGGATCGCAGGTATTTCATGAGGGCCTCCTTTGCCGTCTTGCTTTTTTTACCGGCAAGAGGTATCATAAACCTTAGAGCGACTTCAATGTCAAGAAAAAATTAAGAGAGCCGGAGGCCCGCCATGAATCAGAAAAAGCAGCTCTCCATCCTGGAGTTCTCCCGCCTGACGGGCATCAGCCGGGACAACCTGCGCTTCTACGACCGCATCGGCCTGCTCTGCCCGGAGCAGCGTGGTGAGAACAACTACCGCTATTACGCGCGCAGTCAGCTCAACTCCGCCTACCTCATCAGCTCCCTCCGCCTGCTGGAGGTGGGGCTGGAGGACATCCGGCGCTACTCCGCCGGCCGCACACCGGAGCGGATGCTTGACTTCTTCGCTCAACAGGAGGAGCGCATCCAGGCCGAGATCGCCCGCCTGCGGGAGACCAGCGAGATCATGAAGCTGCGCGCCTCCTTGGCCCAGGAGGCCCTGGCCCACGCGGAAGGCGCTTATCTGCTGGAGGAGCGGCCCCGGGAACGCATCTTTTTGTGTCCCCCCGCCCCGGACGGCCTCAGCGGCGAGGAGAGCGAAATCTTTGCCTACGAGTATGCCGCCGGGAAGGGCGTCCATCTGGGCCACCCGGCCGGAGTACTCATCACACCGGACAGCACCGCCAGTGGAGAGCCCGTTTGGCGCTACCGCCTCTATTTTAAAACCGGCGGCCGACGGGGTAACGCCTGGAAGCCGGCTGGGCGGTACGCCGTCGCCTATGGACGAAGCATTCCAGACGATTTCGAGCGGGCTTGGGCAGGACTCCACGCCTTTCTGGCGAGCCGGAGCCTGCGCCCCACCGGCAGCGCCTACGGAGAGCTGCTGCTGGACGAGCTCTCCGTCCAGGATACGGGGGACTATTTCGGACGGCTGGAGGTCCCGGTGGCGGTTGATTCCTGTTTGGAAAGAGGAATCTAACTTTTTTTGTGAAGACCCCCCATAAATCTTGTGTTTTCCGGCCATTCCTCTCCGTCTGTACCCTTGACGGAGTATCGCAGGTCTGCTATGATAATGGATTGGAAAAGACAGATTTCGCCTGGTCCCGCCGGGCTTTCCCGCACTGGCGCCAGGCCCCGTTTCAAAGGAGAATGCCATATGTATTGTACCCGCAAGCTGACAGAGCAGGTCTGGTGGGTGGGCGGAAGCGACCGCCGGCTGGCCCTGTTCGAGAACCTCTTTCCCATCACCCGCGGCGTCTCTTACAACTCCTATTTAATCCTGGACGAGCAGACCGCCGTGGTGGACACCGTGGACTCCTCCATCTCCCGCCAGTTCCTGGAGAACGTGCTCCACACCCTGGACGGCCGCCCGCTGGACTACCTGGTGATCAACCACATGGAGCCCGACCACTGCGCCAGTATTGAGACGCTGCTGCTCCGCTTCCCCACTCTCAAGCTGGTGGGCAACGCCAAGACCTTCGCCTTTATGGGGCAATTCTACGATTTCCCCCTGGACGGGCGCACCGTCACCGTCAAGGAGGGGGATACCCTCTCCCTGGGCGGGCATACCCTCCACTTCCATATGACTCCCATGGTCCACTGGCCGGAGGTCATGATGACCTATGAGTCCAGCGAGAAGCTTCTCTTCTCCGCCGACGCTTTCGGCTCCTTCGGCGCCACGGGCGGCAATCTGTTTAACGACGAGCTGAACTTCGACCGGGACTGGCTGGACGACGCCCGCCGCTATTACGGCAATATCGTGGGCAAGTACGGCCTCCAGGTGCAGGCCGCGCTGAAGAAGCTCTCCGGACTGGACATTGCCATGATCTGCCCCCTCCACGGCCCCATCTGGCGCAGCAATCTGGACTACCTTCTGGACAAGTACGACAAGTGGAGCCGCTACGAGCCGGAGGAGCGGGCCGTTGCGGTGCTGTACGCCTCCATGTACGGCGACACCGAGAACGCTGTCAACCTTCTGGCTGCGGGTCTGGCTGACAGCGGGGTAAAGAACATCGCCATGCACGACATTTCCTCCACCCATGTCTCCACCCTTATCTCCGAGGTCTTCCGGTGCAGCCACCTGGTGCTGGCCGCCCCCACCTATAACAACGGGGTCTATCCCGCCATGGCCACCTTCCTCCATGACATGAAGGCCCTTGGCCTGCAAAACCGCACGGTGGCCTTGGTGGAGAACGGCTCCTGGGCTCCGGTCAGCGGCAAGCTGATGCGTGAGATGCTGGGTGAGCTGAAGGGTTTCCAGGTGCTTGAGCCCGTGGTCTCCCTCAAGTCCGCCCTCAAGGACAGCTCTCTGGAACCGCTCTTCCAGCTCAGAGACCGTATTCTGGACTCTCTCAACGGGTAAGTCAAGCAGACAAAATGCGGCCCATCGGTCAATGACCGACGGGCCGCGTTCGTTTTTCAGCCGGGCCGCTCCGTAGCCGGAATCCAGTCCTCCAGAGACAGAAGCCGGCTCCCCACCAGTTCCTCAAACTCCGCCGCAAAGGTGTCCTGATCCACCTCCGCGTCGTCCACCAGATAGGTGAATACCTCCGTGCCATCCTCCTGCGTATCCTGGTGTACCGCCAGGGAGGCGCACTCCTCCGTCTCCCCATCGGGCAGATAGCGGAACACCGTGTAGAGGTTGGAATACCGATTGGGCCCGGTGCCCGTGTCATACTGCCGTACCATGGCGCCGTCCTCCAGGGGGTAGTCCCGGCAGCTCATCTCCACGATGTCGTACTGCCAGCAGCTCAACTCCCCGTCCCCATAGTGGAACACGGCGTTGAACTGTTGGGGCTGCTCTACCATCTGCACCACCAGCTCCGCCCCGCCGTCCCCGTCCAGATCCAGCAGCACATACTCCAGCTCCTCCGCCGGGGGCAGGGTGACCTGGTGCAGCTCCAGCCCCTCCGGCGGGCGATCCAGCGCCCCCGGCTCCCCTGCCAGCAGGGCCCGGTAGTCCGCCAGGGCCTCGGCCGACACAGGCGCGGGGGACAACGGAGGCGAAACAGGCATGGAGTTGGCGGGTTCTTTCAGAGCTTCCAGGGGGGCGGACGCGGGGCTGCTGGACGGTGCCGGCGGCTCTCCGCCTCCCGCGCAGGCGGTAAGGGCAACGGCCAGCAGACAGGCCAGCCCCGTTATGGACGTGTGGTTCACAGCGGTATTCCTCCTTCGGGCCGTTATGCCGTCATGATAACACCCCCACAGCCCGAAGGGAAACCCCTACGCGGTTTCAAATGGTGAAAATTTGGTAACAGGCCCTCAGAAGCCCGGGGCGGAGGCCAGCCGGAGCAACCGCTTCCGCAGGCAGGCGGTCAGCTCCACCTTTTTGGTGCCAACCTCGTCGAAGGCGATCACCGCCACCGCGCCGGAGCGGCTCACCACCATGCCGGGCCCGAAGGCCCGGTGCACCACCGCCGTGCCGGGCAGGTAGTCCTTCTCCCACGCCGCCACCGCGGCGGCGTCAGGCTCCGCCGGGGCCTTGCCCGGAGTCCTGGGTCTCTGGGACGCCCACTCCGGCGTGCCCAGGAACTGCCCCACGAAGGAGGCCGGGGGTGACGGCTCGCCAAAGCGGTTGTCACAGGTGAGCAGAACAAGCTGCCGCCGGGCCCGGGTGGCCCCCACGTAGAAGAGCCGCCGCTCCTCCTCCAGGGCCGCCCGCTCCTCGTCGGACAGGTCGTTTCCCTTCCGGGGGTTCACCGATGGGAAAATGCCGTCCACCGCGTCGATGAGGAACACCCGGTCATACTCCAGGCCCTTGCTGGCGTGGATGGTGGAGAGCACAAAGGGGCAGGCCGGGTCGCCGCCCCCCGCCTCCACCGTGTCCCGCAGCGCCTCCAGGCGGCGGAGAAAGCCCTCCACCCCCGGCTCCTGCCGGGCCAGGGCCAGCAGCAGCTCCACCCGGCTCTTGTCGCCCCCCTGGCTGGACAGGTAGTCCCCATAGCCCATGTATTTGACGATGCGCTGGAGGGCGGCAAAGCTGGAGAGCTGGGGCAGCTTGGACAGGTGGGTGCGCAGGGCCTTGAGCCGCCCCGTCTGCCAGGGCTCGAAGCCGCCCCCGTCGATGAGGGCGTCCAGCACCGGTGCCCCCTCCGGCACCCGGCGCAGCTTCTCCTGGAGGACGCTCCGCTTGACGCGCACCTCCAGCTTGTAGTAAATCCGCAGAAACCGCTCCCGATCCGTGCCATCTAAGGCAAAGCGGAGCACGTCGGTGAGATCCCGCACCGCCGGGCTGGTGAAGAAGAAGCTCTCCCGCTGGCGGCAGGCGTAGGGGATGCCCCGGCGCTCCAGCAGGTCGATGAGGGGTAGGGCGCTGTCGTTGTTGCGGTAGAGCACGGCGGTGGACTCCGTGCAGTCCGCCGCCGCCTGGGCCAGATAGTGGGCCTGCTGCCCGAAGTCGTTGAGATTTACGTGGCGCACCGGCTCCCCCTGGGGACGGCTGGCCCGCATGTGCTTGGGGTGGCGGCTGCCGTTGCGCTGGATGAAGGCGTCCGCCTTCTCCACGATGGCCCCGGCGGAGCGGTAGTTGGTCTCCATCAGCAGCACCTCCCCCTCCGGGTAGATCTGCCGGAACTCCATCAGCGCCTGGGGCCAGGCCGCCCGGAAGCCGTAGATGCTCTGATCCTCGTCCCCCACCATGAACAGGTTGCGGCTCCGGGCGGCCAGCAGGCGGAGGATGGCGTGCTGGATTTTGGAGGTATCCTGGGCCTCGTCCACGCAGAGGTAGGGGTATTTGCTCTGGAAGTGGGCCAGGATGTCGGGATACCGGCGGAGAATCCGCAGGGCAAAGACCATCTGGTCGTCGTAGTCCATGCGGCGGTTGCGCTCCAGGTACTCCCGGTAGCCGAAATAGACCGCGGGAAAATCCACCCCGTCCATCTCGATGGCCCGCACCTCCTCGTCCCGCAGCATCCCGTTCTTGCAGCAGGTGATGCGGGTGCGCACCTCCTTCACCTCCTGCTCCCCCGGCCACTCGGCCCCGTGGGACTGCATCAGCCAGCGCACCAGGGCGTTCAGCTCCCCCTCGTTGGTCCACAAAGCGAAAGGCTCCGCCCCCTTGGCCCAGGCGTAGTAGGAGATGATGGACTGGCAGATGCCGTTGATGGTGCGGAAGGCCAGCGCGCCGGCGTGCTCCTCCCCAAAGAGGGCGGCGAAGCGCCGCTTCATGTCCCCGGCGGCGGCCACGGTGTAGGTGACGGTGAGGATGCGCCCCGGCTCCACCCCCAGGCAGTGGATGAGATAGCCCAGCCGGGTCACCAGGGTGGTGGTCTTGCCGCTGCCCGGCACCGCCAGCAGCAGGGTGGGCCCCTCGGCCCGGAGGATGGCCGCCTCCTGCTGGGGATCGGGGGTGAGGGCGTATCTGGCTTTGAATTCGGGGTAGGTCATGGCGTGTCCTCTCTTTCTGTGCGTACTGTTCAGAGTACCCCAGCCCCGGCGGAAAGTCAAGCGGCAGTTGCGGCATGGTCTGGGGCTTGCTATACTGGGTAAAAAGGAGGAATGTCCCATGCCCGCCAACACCCCCCGTCTGGAGACCGAACGCCTGGTGCTCCGCCGGTTTACCCCGGCGGATGTGGAGCCGCTGTTTTCCCTGATGCGCGACCGGGAGGTTAACACCTTCCTGCCCTGGTTCCCGCTGGAGACCGAGGCGGACGCCGCCAGATATCTGGAGGAGCACTACCTGGACTACTACCGCCGTCCCTCCGGCTGCCGCTACGCCGTCTGCCTGCGGGAGAACGACCGCCCCATCGGCTACCTCCATGTGGACGACGGGGAGAGCCATGATCTGGGCTACGCCCTGGCCCGGCCATCCTGGGGCCGCGGCTACATGACTGAGGCCGCCGCTGCGGTGGTGGAGCGCCTGCGCGCCGACGGCCTGCCCTTCCTCACGGCCACCCACGACGCGGACAATCCCAAGAGCGGGGCGGTCATGGAGCGCATCGGTATGACCTACCGCTACTCCTACGAGGAGCTGTGGCAGCCGAAAAACCGGCTGGTCATCTTCCGTATGTACCAGATGGATTTGAACGGCACGTGGCCCACCTACCGGGCCTACTGGGACCGCTGGCCCCGCCACTGGGTTTGAAATCCGCCCTTGCAATTTGCGGAAAGGCGTGCTATAGTTGCCACAGAAAAGTCTGCACAACTGAATGCTGGGGGGCCGGATGGAATCCGGCTGAGAGTTAGGCTGTTCTGCCTATGACCCATGGAACCTGTTGGGTAATGCCATCGTAGGGAGCGCGGTTCACGCCGTTTTGCCGTTTTTTGCAAAGTCGCTCAGCGAAGGCTGTGCGGCTTTTACTTTTGCCTAAAACGGAGGTATCTGCAAGAATGAGACGAGAACCCTGGAAACTCAAGGACGTGGTCATGATGGCCATACTGGGTGTGCTTTTCGCGGTGGTCTACATGGCCGTGTTTTACGGCGGCACCGCCATTTCGGTGGCCCTCACCCCCCTGGGCCTGTCGGCCTTCGGCTTTGAACTCATCTACGGCGTGTGGTTTATGGCCGCCACCATTGCCGCCTACATCATCCGCAAGCCCGGCGCGGCCCTCATCACCGAGGTGCTGGCCTCCGCCATCGAGCTGCTCATGGGCAACTCCGGCGGCGCCACCGTGGTGCTCACCGGCCTCATCCAGGGCGTCGGGTGCGAGCTGGGCTTCGCCGTATTCCGCTACCGGAAGTACAACCTGCTCTCCATGGCCCTGTCCGGCGTCTTTGCCGCCGTGTGCATCTTCTGCTACGAGCTGTACTACCTGAGCTACTATCTGCTGGCCCCCACCATGCTGGCCGCCCAGTTGGCCGTCCGCTTTGCCAGCGCCGTGGTCTTCTCCGGCGTCATCGCCAAGCTGGCCTGCGACGGCCTGGCCCGGACGGGGGTACTGCGCAGCTACGCCGTGGGCGCCCGGCTTGCCCCGGTATCCATCGACGATGAGGAGGAATAAGCAATGGGTAAACTGAATGTGGTTCTGGACTGGTTTGCAAATACCAATCACACCGGCTTTCTGCTGGCGGAGAAGCGGGGCTACTTCGCGGAGGCGGGCCTGGAGGTGCACATCGACGGCGAGGTTCACGGCGTTATGGATCTCCACGGCGCCGATTTCGTGCTGGGCCCCCAGATTTCCATGCTGGACTGCATGTCCCGCGGGGTGGAGCTCACCGGCGTGGCCGTCCTCACCCAGCGTTCCGACTCCGGCATCGTCTCCCTGAAGGAGAGCGGCATCACCTCCCCCCGGCATCTGGAGGGCAAGCGCCTTACCCACTGGGCCCCCCGCTGGTTCCACGGCGTGATCGGCGAGGCCGTGCGCCTGGACGGCGGCGACTACGGCAAGGTGGAGCTGGTGCCCATGGACGTGGGCGACATCGTCGCCACCCTGGGCACCGTGGCCGACGCCACCTGGGTCTACGCCAACTGGGAGAACGAGGAGCTTATCGCGGCGGGCAAAGAGATCAACTTCATCAACCTGGCCGACGTGGACCCCCTCTTCGACTTCTGCGCCCCCGCCGTCGCCGCCACCCACCAGGTTCTGCGGGACCGGCCCGCCGAGGTGCGGGCCTTCCTGGCCGCTCTGGACCGGGGCTATCAGGAGGCGGCCCGCGATCCGGAGGGGGCCGTCCTGGCGGTGAAGGACGGCCTGCCCGCCGTGTCCGAGGCCATGCTGGTGCGCAGCCAGAGGCACCTGGCCCCCCTGCTGCTGGATCAGCGGGGCCACTGGGGCGCCATCCGCCCGGAGCGCTGGGAGCGGATGGCCGACTGGCTGGTGGCCAACGGCTACTACGACCGCCGCCGCCCCACCGAGTACACCAATGACTTCCTCCCCGTCTGAGGTGGGCCGCATCACCCTGGAGCGCGTCACCTTCCGCTACCTGGAGCAGAGCAAGCGCCCGGTGCTGGACGAGGTCAGCGCCTCCTTTGACCGGAGCCGCATCACCGTCCTCACCGGCCCCTCCGGCTGCGGCAAGAGCACCCTGCTCTATCTGGCGGCGGGGATCTATCCCCAGAACGCCGGGTTCCTCCAGGGGGGCACGGTGCGGGTAGAGGGGCAGGATCCCGCCGCCCTGGGGCCGGGGGATCGGTGCGCCCTGGTGGGCATGCTGTTCCAGAACCCGGAGCTCCAGTTCTGTATGGACACGGTGGAGAACGAGCTGTTCTTCTGTCTGGAGAACCGGCGGGTGCCCCGGGCGGAGATGGAGGAGCGGCTGAGCGCCGCCCTGGACTTCTGCGGCATCGCCCACCTGCGCCGCCGCCCCCTCCGCTCCCTGTCCGGCGGGGAGAAGCAGCGGGCCGCGCTGGCCTGTCTGGCCGCACTGCGGCCGGCCTGGGTCCTGCTGGACGAGCCCTTCGCCAATCTGGACGACCATACCGCCGCCCTTCTCTGCGGGCAGCTCGCCCGGCTCCACCGGGAATGCGGCACCGGCATTCTGGCCATCGACCACCGGCTGGATCACTGGCTGCCCATCGCCGACGAGATACGCCTCATGGCCCAGGACGGCACGCTGGACGGCGCCGCCTATGCCCCCAGCGCCCTCTCCCCTCAGGCGTGGGCGGAGCGGGGCGTCAGCGTCCCCGGCTGCCCCTACCAGGCCGCCCGGCCGGTCAAGACCGGGCCGGAGGAGGTGGTGCTCTCCCTGCGGGGCCTGCGGGTCTCCCAGGATGGGCGCGAGGTGCTGCGGGACGTGAACGCCGACTTCTTCCGGGGGCGCATCCACGCCATCGTGGGCCCCAGCGGCAGCGGCAAGAGCACCCTGTTCGGCGCCCTCAGCGGCCTTTACCGCTATCAGGGCTCCGCCCGGCTGGAGGGGATGGAGCTGTCCAGGCACCGCCGCCGGCTGACCGGCCGCATGGGCTTCGTCACCCAGAGTCCCCAGGACCAGTTCGTGGCGGACACCGTTCTGGACGAGGTGACGGTCAGCCTGCGCCACAGCGCCGGGGCGGGCGATCCCGCCGCCGGGGCCGAAGAGGTGCTCCGCCGGATCCAGCTCTGGCGCTTCCGCCGCCTGTCCCCCTATATGCTCAGCCAGGGCCAGCAGCGGCGGCTGGGGGTGGCCGCCCTGCTGGCCTACGACTGCCGGGTGCTGGTGTGCGACGAGCCCACCTACGCCCAGGACCGCGGCCGCACCGCCGCCATCATGGACGCCCTCCAGCGGGAGGTGGTGGAGCGGGGCCTCACCCTCATCCTGTCCACCCACGACCGGGCACTGGCTCAGGACTACGCCGACATTCTCTACGAGCTGAAGGAGGGGAGCCTGTATGAAGTCGCTCAATCCCGCCTGTAAGCTCATCGGGCTGGTGGTGCCCACCCTCCTGCTGGCCGGACTCCATCACCCGGCGGTCAACCTGGCGGTATTTGCGGTATGTCTGGCCGCCCTGCTCCTCTCCCGCGCCAACGTCAAGGTGCTGGCCGGGACTCTTGTCCCCGTGCTTCTGGTGGCGGTGGGCATGTTCTCCACCGGCTACCACTTTCACGCCGGGGCGGGCATGCCCATCAACGCCGCCGCCCAGGCCCTCACCGGGGCGGCGGTGTGGAACGGGCTGGTGCTGGGCAGCCGGGTACTGGCCTTCGCCGGGCTGGGCCTGCTCTTTGTCCTCACCACCGACCGCATCCTCCTGGTGCGCTCCCTCCAGCAGCAGCTCCGCCTCCCCCCGGTGTTCGCCTACGGCCTGCTGGCCGCCTGGGGCATCCTGCCCAATATGATGGAGGAGTACAAGCGCACCCGCGCCGCCTTTGCCGCCCGCGGCATCCGGGTTTTTCCCGTCTCCCCCGCCCTCCTCAAGCCCCTGCTGGTCAAGTCCGTGCGCTGGTCGGAGGAGCTGTCCATCGCCATGGAGTCCAGGGGCTTCGACGGCCGCGCCCCCCGCACGTGCAGCCAGCCCCTGCGCCTGCGGCCGGTGGACGTCCTCTTCCCCATCCTGTCCTGCGCCCTGTTTCTGGCCCTGTTCTTCCTGCTGGGACGCTGAAAAACCGCCGCGGAGCGAGGCTCCGCGGCGGTTTTGCTTTACGGCTTGCACTGGCCGCAGGGGGAATAGCCCTCGGCCAGAAGGGCCTCCCGGCTTCCGGTGTAGTCCGTCCGGTTCTCCGGCTTCATGTCCTCCACGCTGGCGCAGGTGGGCAGGTGGAATTTCTTCGTGTTGGTATTCAGCACATAGGCGGCGCCTGCGGGGGTTGGGCTGGACTGGATCTCCCCCTGTTCCCCTTCCGCCCAGCTCGCGCCGGTGGCGTAGTCGATGCCGATGCCCGGCTGGACGTTGTAGACATAGACGTTGAAGCAGATGCCCTCCCTCTCGTCCTCCACGCTCCCGGCCTCCATCAGCACTCCGCTGGCCACCAGATTGTCCCCCTCATAGAGCGGGGTGACCCGGTAGAGGACGTGGTTGGAGGTCTCCTTCACATAGTCGGCCACCAGGTTCTCAAAGGGCAGCATGCCCTCCACATTCATGTAGCGGGTCCCGGTGATCAGGTTGCGCTCGTTGGCGTTCTCGCCGGTGAGCTGGAACCCGATGAGGTGGCAGCGGTTATAAAGGTACTGACCGCCGTACTCCACGTTGATCCAGCCGGAGGGCTTCACCGAGCTGATGCTCTCCCGCTCCCCGGCAGGCATCAGCTCCTCTCCCACACAGGCGTAGGCCGTGCCGCAGCGGCCCAGCCCGTCCAGCGCACTGTAGGTCTCAAAGGCCTCGGTGGTATATTCCTCCTCCCCAAAGAAGGGCTGGTTGTCATTGATGACCACATAGGGCTCGCCCGCATAGGCGGGCACCTGGTCCAGATCGTAGCTGACCGCCGGGGCGGCCTCCCCCTGGCAGCCGGCCAGCAGCAGGGCCAGGAGCAGCAGGAGCGGAAAGACGCGTCTCATCGGGTGTAGACCTCCTTTGTAATGCGCTCGTGGGAGTGGCCGGAAAACTCCTCCCGGCGGGCCAGAGTCCATCCCGGAGGGCCGGGCCGCACATCCAGCCAGGCGTCGGCGGGGTAGCGCCGGTTCCAGCGGTAGAGCACCAGCCCCTCCAGCCGGTCCAGCCAGGGCAACAGGGGCGGCTCCTCCACAAAGCAGAGCTCCCCCGGCCCGGCCTGGGCCAGGAAATCCTCCGCCGCGGTCAGATACTCCGGATACGGCGCCTCAAACAGCCGGAGCGTGTCCCGACTCATCCACAGCCGGCGGCCCGCCGCATCCTCCAGGATGCGGGCGCACACCGCCCGGTCCCTGCTCTGCCGCCGCCCGTGGAACGCCATCCCCCAAGCCTCGTCCACGCAGACAATTGCTGTCATCCGGCTACATCTCCTCTCGGCATAAAAAGAAAAGCACCTGTGTAACACAGGTGCTCTTCCGTTGGTGCGCGAGGCGGGACTTGAACCCGCACGTGCGTAATGCACACTAGAACCTGAATCTAGCGAGTCTGCCAATTCCACCACTCGCGCATGTCCTTTTGTTCAGAACAGGTTGTATTTTACCATCTTCTCCCCACCTTGTCAACCCCTTTCATCAAATTTATGACCTCTATTTTTTCTTATTTCAAAATCTGTGCAGCGATTCTCTTTTTAGCTTGATTCTTTTTTCCGTCTTTGATATAATGCTTTTGAGATAAAAATTCTCAATATATTATTCTCAAGAGTGGAGGATCGAAATGAAGCGGATGTTTACAAAGAGCAAGACCAAGGCAGATATCCTGTCCATGCTGGACAGGATGATTGCGCAGCACGGGGATGCAATGTCCATTCCCATGCTCCGTGTGGATCAGAGCGACCACCTCAAACTCTACACCTGCGCTCTCACCACCGGCTTCCTACAGGCTATGATCTGCCGCCTCCCCCGCAGCCTGGAAAACCCAGAGGGCATTCAGCGCGCTCTGGTCATGAAAAAGGTCTCTGAAATTGAGGAGCGCCTCTCCAGCGGCCCGTATGGCTTTCCCAACGCCATTGTTATCACCCTCAGATGCCAGGACAGCCCCTATATAACTGTTGCCCCTCTGGAGAGCCGCACCGGCGACTCCTCCGGCATTGTCCTTTTGACCGTCGCTCTCCACCGTTACCGTGAGCACATCGCAGCCTGTGCGGCAGACGAGGCGGGCTATCTTCTAGCCCCAGAGCAGGAACTGCTGGGCTATATGATCGACGGCCATCACCGCACCGAAGGGGCTTATGCGGCGGGCAAGCTGGACTACCCCTTCCTCACCGGCGTCTACTTGGATCTGGATCTGCGCAAGATGGCGGCCTCCTTTGCTGAGATCAACTGCAACCAGGAGAAGCCCTCCGCCATACATACCAACGCCATCCGCAACCTCTCCGGCCTGATGTCCGACCGGGAGAACACCGCCTTTGACCTGATGGACGAGCTCAATGGCCGGGCCGGCCTCTTTCATGACCGGATCAAGATGTTCGACGGCCCCCGTGCCCGCTCTCTGCCCCGGGCTTATGTCAACTCCAGCAAAATGCAGAAGCTGTTGGAGCATTGGCTCGAAATCAACCTGCAGAACGGCTTCAACTACACCACTTTTTCCGCCCGGGTGGAGGCCATCGAGACTTATTTTTCCGCCTGGAAGGCATGTTACCCGCAGGCCTGGGACAGTTCCGCGCACGTTCTGACCAAAACAATGGGAATCGACATCCTGTTTGATCTATACGGACTGCTGTCGGAGTTCATGCGTTCCTCCATTCTCGCCCCCGGCGCCCTTCCGGAACGGGAGGACTTCATTACCGCCATTCACAGGTGCTTTTTCGACCTTCAGGAGCAGGACGGCACGGCCTTCTATCTTCCCAAGCGGCTCGAGCTCGATGCCCAGAGCGGCGAATCTATCCCTCTGACCTGGGAGAGCTCCACCTTCGGTGGACTGTCCAGCGGCAAGGGAATCCACTTCCTGAAGGGAAAGCTGCGCGAGATGATCGCCCTCACACGGCACAGCTTCCCCGTACACTGACCACTCCAAAGCCCCCCCGCCGGACTGCTCCGGGAGGGCGCTTTGCATGGTATGATACGCCTCAGCGGGCGGCTCCAGCCCCGGCTGTTTGCCCGTACAATGACAAACTCCCGGTAGCAGGTCCATATTCCCCAGGGCACGCGCCCACCAGTCGCACTGAACGTTGGAGAACTTCGTCCCCTCCGCCCACCACAGGAATTTCTCGTTCTCACTCTCGGCAATGCGGGAACCGATGAACCGGTCTGCCCTTACCACTTCTTTCCCATATTGATGATTTAATTATCGCAGTCTAATGATCAATATATCAGCTCTGCCCTCTTCTATCAAAAAGCATGCATAGAAGAAGCGCACCAGCCGGCGGCCGGTGCGCTTCTTCTATGTATTTTGGGGGTTAGTCCTCCCGGTCCAGGGTGATGTGGGGGACCATGGTGGTGGTAAAGGTCAGCTCAGGCTGGGAGGTGTCACAGTGGCTGAACTGTACCGGCATATCCATGTCGCTCTCCACAACCACGGCATAACCGACATTCATGGGAACGGGCTCACCCTTGTCGTTCTCCATCAGGTCGAACCGGGCATGCTTGGTCCGGCGGGCAGGCACCACGCTGGTATAGCCGGTCATGGGCTCACGATCCTGGAAGTAGAAGGTGAAGCGCACATGGGCGTCCCGGTCGGTCTCGTTGATGAAGGCGCAGCCCTCATGGCTGGTGAAGTAGCCGGTGCCGCGGGAATGAAGGTAGGCGTCGGGAATATACCACTTGTACTTGTACTCCATATTGATCCACTCACTTTCTATTGTAATTGTTTGTTGCAGTTCACTCAGACCGGCGCGGGGCCGTAGGCTCTGGGATCCGGGTCGTCCACCCAGCCCCAGGAGGGGCACACATCGTGGGCCACGAAGATCCGCTCCTTCTGGATGCCCAGCACCTGACTCAGATCATTCATGAACTCCTCGGAGAGCATCTCGCAGTTCTTGGGGCCGATGTCATAGTCCCCATGAATTTTAAAATTCACAAAGGCCGCGGGGGTATCCCTGCCGCTGAAGAACATCTGCTGCTTGTCCTCCATGACGATCATGAGCCAGCGCTCCCGCTTGGTGGGCACCTTCTCCCATGATACGGCCAGGGCAGTTTTCAGCTCCTTTGCTCTGTCGCTGGGAATCTCCACATTGGTCCTGATGATGATACAGGGCATATGCAATACCTTCCTTTCTGCAATGTTCAGTTCTTGACCCAGCCCCAGGAGGGACATTCATCGTGAGCCACAAAGATCCGCTCCTTCTGAATACCCAGTACCTGACTGACATCGGTCAGGAACTCCTCGTTCAGGATCTCGCAGTTCTCCCTGCCAAGGCTGCCTAGAATCTTGAAGTTAACAAAGGCCGCAGGGGTATCTTTGCCGCCGAAGAACATGGTGGTGTTGTCCCGGATGGTGGTCATGAGCCACCGCTCACTCTTGCCCGGAAGCTTCTCCCAGGAAACCACCAGGGCTTTTTTCAGCTCCTCGGCCTTCTCCTTGGGCACCTCCACATTGGTATACATAACAATACAGGGCATGTCCGTATCCTCCATTCCAATCATTTATCAGCAAGGGCGGTCCCCTTCTCTGGCCGCCGGATTAAAACGCCTCCAGATAGATCTGCTTTACCTCGTCCCGGGTAAGCGCCTTGGTATGATTCCGCATGCTTCCGGCAAAGACGTTGATGCAGTTGTCCGTCATCCAGTCGATTCCGGACTCCTCCACCCCCAGCTCCCGGAGCTTGCAGTTCAGATCAATGGACTTGAGGAAGCACTCCACCGCCTCCGCGCAGTCGGTCTCGTCCTTGCCGCCCAGCAGACGGGAGATGGCCGCGTAACGCTCCGGCTTGGTGTTGTAAGAGTGGCGGAAGAGGGGGGGCGTCAGGGCCGCCAGTCCCTTTCCATGGACCACGTTATACATGCCGCTGACCGGATGCTCCATCCCGTGGCCGCCGCCCACGCCGGCGGTGTTGATGACAATGCCGCCCAGCAGGCTGGCCAGGGTGATGTTCTCCCAGTCCTCCTGTGTGCCCTCGCCGCGGTACACCTTGGGCAGGCTCCCGGCTGTCAGGCGGATGGCGTGCAGGGCAAGCTGGTCGGTAATGGGCTGGCTTCGGGTGGCCAGGTAGCCCTCCATGTTGTGGGAGAGGGCATCGAAGCCCACCGAGGCCAGCACCTCCTTGGGCATGGTCTTCATCAGCTCAGGGTCGATAAAGGACACTTTAGGATAGATCAGGTCTCCCCACAGGGACTTCTTGTCCTTGGTCTCGGGGTTGGTCAGCACCGCAAAGGGGTTGGCCTCGCTCCCTGTGCCGCAGGTGGTGGGTACCTCCAGAATGGGCAGGCAGCCGGTACCCTGCTTTCCACCGGAGATATAGTCATTCACGTCACCGCCGTTCACCGCGCAGAAGGCCACCGCCTTGGCCGCATCCATCATGGAGCCGCCGCCCATGCCGATGACTAGGTCGCACCCCTGCTCCCTGGCCAGGGCCGCGCCCTCCATAACCGTGGTGGTCAGGGGGTTGGGCTCCACCTTATTGAATACCGTGGCGCGGACGCCCGCGGCCTCCAGCAGGGCGATGGAGCGGTCCAGCAGACCGGAGCGTTTCGTGCTGCTGCGGCCCGTCACGATCAGGGCGTGGGTGCCATAGCTCTTGGCCGTGGCGCCCAGTTGGTCGATCACATTGGCGCCAAACAGCAGACGGACCGGCATAAAGTAAGAGAATTCCATACGATTACCTCATTTCTTTGATTTATATCAGCAGGTATAGAGCTCCGGGCGGCGGTCCCGCAGGAGCGGGCCGTTGATCCGGGCCCTATCCGCGTCCTCCAGCTCCATCTCTGCCAGCACCACCACGTTCTCCACCTCATCTGCCTGGGCCAGTACGGAGCCGTCCGGCCCCAAGAGCATGCTGTGGCCGAAGAACGTGTATTCTCCCTCCTGCCCGGAGCGGTTGCAGGCCGCGAGAAAGAGCTGGTTTTCAAAGGCCCTGGTCTTGAGTTCCGTCTCGAAGACGGGCAGCTCGGAAAAGCCCCCCGGCATAATGCTGCTGGAGATGGAGATCAGAATCAGCCTGGCCCCCTTCTTCATCAGCTCACGGCAGGTCTCCGGGTAGCGCCGGTCGTAGCAGATGGCCAATCCCACCTTCCCGTACCGGGTATCCGCCACCACAAACTCCGGTCCGGGTGTGAAATAGTATCGCTCATAGCTGCGCGTACAGGGTACGTGTACCTTCCGGTAGACCGCACCGATCGTCCCCTCCGGCGTCAGCAGAACCAGGGAATTATAGTAGGTACCAATCAGACTCTTTTCAAACAGCGGAAGGGCCAAGTAGATCCCCAGCTCCCCCGCCAGGGAACGAAAGCGCCGGACGGTTGGCCCGTCCAACTCCTCCGCGTAGGCAAAGTAGCGGGTGTCCTTATACAGCGGGAAAAACTCATCCAGCGCCAGCTCCGGCAGCACGCAGAGATCGGCCCCCTGCCTGGCCGCCTGAATCAGCAGCCGCTCCGCGCGCTCCACGTTTGCCTCCCGCCCTCCGATGTCCGCCGACATCTGTATGGCGGCAACCTTTACCTTCATTGTTCCGCCCCTTCTCTCCGGCCGGTCATCTCTGCACCACCCAGTCGATCATGTTCTTCCAGAACAGGTGGATATACTCCCATTCACAGAAAGCGGGGGGCATCCAGTGGGGCGCGCAGTCCGAGGCCCAAGCGAAGCTTCTGCCCTTTCCGTACTCATAGAAGGACAGGATGGGGTCTCCCTGGTATTCCACCGCCACCTGTGCCCCCGGCTTGGCTACGGCCTTGTTGTAGCCAAGCAGATAGGGCCATTCCTCGGGCAGCCCCTTCAGTGCCGGATGGCGCTGGGGGTCCACCTTCAGATCAATGCCTTCCGGGTGCTCCTGCCGGTCGTCATAGGGGAGAAAATCGACCGGGAGTGCCTTCTCGATGGGCGAACCGTGGTAGCAGCCCTTGCCGCCGATGCCCTGGAAGGTCATGTAGCCTCCCATCATCCCCAGGGCGCCGCCCTGCTCTACATAGTCCGCCAGGAGCTGTAGGCGGTTGGGGAAACGGACGCTTTGGGTAAACACCAGGGGGTGGAGCAACAGGGTATTGGCCCCCACATCGCTGAGAATCACCACATCATACGTCTTCAGCTCCTCCATCGTAGAGGGGAATTTCTCTCCCACCAGATGGGAGGGCAGGTGGGTGATCTCTGCAAACTCGTCCATCGCGGCATGGATTCGGTCGATCTCCGTTCCATACCCGCCAACCGAGAAGTCGTCCCACCCCTTTACCTCCATGTTATGGGTCAGCCAGGACTCCCCGGCAAACAGCATCTTGTACTTTTTCATATCAAGCTCCCTTCCATCGGTTCAATCGGTTGATTCTGTGCGGCGCAGCGGTGACACTTCACGATGTGGTCCCGTCCCACCAAGGCAGGCGCCGGAATATGCTTGGAGCAGTTCTCCGTCCGGTACGGGCAGCGGGGGTGATACCGGCATCCGGAGGGCGGCCTGATCGGGCTGGGCAGCTCGATCGGCGGCTCCCTGTTGGCCGTACTTAGGCGGGCGTCCCCGCTGATCTGGGGAATGGAGCGCAGCAGCTCCTTGGTATAGGGGTGCCTGGGGTTGTGATAGAGCTCCTCGGAGGTGCTGTACTCAATGACCTCGCCCAGGTAGAGCACCGCAATATGGTCGCTCATGTACTCCACTACGCTCAGATCATGGGAGATAAAAATAATCGAAATGCCGAACTCCTTCTGCAGGTCGTGGAACAGGTTGAGTACCTGCGCCTGCACCGACTTGTCCAGTGCGGACACCGGCTCGTCGGCCAGGATGATTTTAGGCTCCATTGCCAGGGCCCGCGCCACCGCCACGCGCTGCCGCTGCCCGCCGCTCAGGCTGTTGGGGTATTTGTTGAGGAAGGACTTCTGCATCCCAACCGCGTCCAGGTAGCGGTATGCCCGCCGGCATGCCTCATCTCTGGGCACCTGATTGGCCGTCAGGCCGAAGGTGATGTTCTGCAGTACATTCATCTTGGGGTTCAGGGAGGAGTAGGGGTTCTGAAAGACCATCTGCATATTCTTCCGAAAGGTCTGCACATCCTGCCCCGTGGCATGGGCCATGTCGTACTCCTTCCCGCAGAGCTTCATTGTGCCGCTGTCCGGCCGGATGCTGTGAAGGAGCAGCCGCGCAACCGTGGATTTTCCGCAGCCGGACTCACCGACGATGCCCAGCACCTCCCCCTCCTCCAGGCCGAGGGAAACGTGATTTACTGCTGAAACCACGTCGTTTTCGCCCAGCAGGCGCTTTTTTACCACAAAGGACTTGCACAGGTCGTTGACCTCTAAAATCTTGCTCATTGTACGCTCTCCAATCACGGCGCGCCGTCATACCGCGCGGGCTTAGCTGTTGGCCTCCATGGCGTCCTTCAGGCCGTCCGAAATGATATTGACACTCAGGGCTGTGACAAAAATGAACAGGCCCGGAATAATGGTAATCAGGGGATTGATGTAGATCTGCTGCCGCAGGGCGTTCAGCATGGAGCCCCATTCCGGCGTGGGGGGAGAGATGCCCAATCCCAGAAAGCTCAAGCCAGAGGCCGACAGGATGCTGACGCTGAATTGCGTGGTACAGTAGATGAAGATCCGCCCAAAGGTGTTCGGTATGATGAAAAACACGATAACCTTCAGCGGGCTGGCCCCGGAGGTCTGCGCCGCCTCAATAAAGTCCTCCGGCATGATATCCTGCACGGTGGATTCGGCCACCCGGGCGATGGGCGGAACCAGAATGACGGCGATTGGAATGATGATGCTGGACAGGCCCGAGCCCAGAACCGAGGACAGTGCGATGGCCAGCAGAATGGAGGGGAACGCATAGAAAATATCCAGGGTGCGCATGATGATCTGGGCATAGGCCTTGCCGAAATAGCCGGAAATGATCCCCAGGATACTGCCCACGATGGTGGCCAGCGCCACCGGCAGGAAGCCCATCAGCAGGCTCAGGCGCCCGCCGTATAGGCAGCGGGTCAGGATGTCGCGCCCCTGCTCGTCTGTTCCCAGCAGATGGCCGGCCGTGCCGATGCCCTGCAGCCGCTCCGCCGCATTGCCCTCAAAGGGGGTATACTGGGTGAGCAGCGGCGCGCCGAGGGCGCACAGCACCACGATCACGAACAGGATCAGCGCGGGAAGGGCCGCCGGGTAACGGAGAAAGGTCCGCACAAAGCGGCTGCGCGCCTCCCTGCGGAAATGGAGCTCCTCCGGATCCGCCGCAGCTCTGGAGCCAATGGATGACAGCAAAACAATCACTCCTTTGTATCCCGCAGGTCTTTATTTTCTCAGGCGCGGATCTGCCACAATGCGGAGCAGATCGATGAGCAGGTTGATGCTGACAAAGATCGCCGCCACAATCAGGATGGCCGCCTGGGTCACGGGAAAGTCGCTGGTGAAGATGCTCTGATAGATGATCAGGCCGATTCCCGGCCAGGAAAAAATGGTTTCCACCATCGTGGAGCCGCCCATCAGGTAGCCGAACTGCAGGCCCGCTACGGTCAGCAGCGTGGGAAAGCTGTTGCGCAGCACATGCCGCATGATGGCCGGCTCACTGAGTCCCTTCGCCCGCAGGGTAGTGACAAAGCTCCGGCTGCGCATCTCGGAGACTGAGCTGCGCACCATCCGCGTCATAATCCCCAGTGTCATGGCGCCGGCCGCGATAGCGGGAAGAATCAGGTGCTGTATGAGGGAGGAGACGGTATAGTCCCCACTGGTATACATGCCTGTAGACGGCAGCAGGCGCAGGGTGACGGAGAAGATACCAATCAGGATCAATGACAGGCAGTAGTTTGGAATACTGATACCGCCGATGCCGAATACCGTGCCGATCCAGGAGAAGATGGAATTCGGCCGGTACGAGCTGTAGACACCGATCAGGATACTGAGCAGGAACGCGAAGATGCTGGCCCCCAGCGCCAGAATCAGGGTATTGTGGAGGGCCTCGCTGACCACGCTGAGCACGAGCCGGTTGTCGCTGACAGAGTTCCCAAAATTGCCGCGCACCGCGTTGCCCAGCCACATGAAATACTGCATATAGAGTGGCTGGTCAAAACCATACTGGTCGATGATCACCTGCCGGAGCTCCTCCGAAGCATCCAGAGGCACAATGCTGTCAATGGGTTCTCCCGGCATCATCTGCAGCAGGGCGAATACAATAACCGTCACACCGAAGAGCGTGAGGAACGCCAGGCCTATTCGTTTCAAGATAACTCGGACCATACTAACTCCCCTTGTATACTGCGGCCTGCGGCCAGGTTTCACTGGCCGCAGGCCAGAGTCTTTTGCCGGAAATGACAGCGCTTATGAGACGGGGTTCTCTTACTCGACGGTAACCGTCGTCAAATCGACATACCAGGTCTGGGACTGGGCAAAATTCTGCACATTGGGGGCCAGAACCCTCAGGTTCCGGTCGTTGCAGACGATCACCCAGGGCAGCTCCTCGGTAAAAATCTTCTCGGCTTCAATGAACTGCTGGGTGGACTCCGCCTCGTCCGTGGCCGCATAGGCCGCCTCGATACAGGCATCGTACTCCGGGTTGCTGTACTTGCCGGTGTTGAAGGAGCCGCCCGTGCCCGCAAACTTCTGGAACACATTGGGGAACATGGTATAGAAGGAGGTGTTGAGCGCGCCCACATCGGCGTACTCATCCTTGAAGCCCACCTTCATTACGTCCCACACCCGCTCGGATTCCGACATATCCAGCTCAATGTGGATACCGACCTCCTCGGCGCACTTCTGGATGTACTCATTCATAATCTGGGGGAACATGTTGCCGGAGCCGCTGGTGGGGCAGACAAAGGTCGTGGTAAAGCCGTCGGGATAGCCGGCCTCGGCCAGCAGTTCTTTCGCCCTCTCCGGGTTATAGGTATACTCCTCCACACCCTCCGCATACCACGGAGAACCTGGATACATCAACTGCGCCAGTGGTGTGCCCACACCCTGAAGGATGTCATTGCACAGTCCCTCCCGGTCAATGGACATGCTGAAAGCCTGCCGGACGCGGGCATCTGCAAAGGGGCCGGACTCCGTGTTCATGATGTAAAGCCACGCATGGGGGTAGTCGTTCAGCTTGACCTGATAGCCCTGGGACTTCAGAGACTCCAGGGACTCCACGGGAACGACCTCGGCCCAGTCCACCTCGCCGGACTGGAGGGCCGCCAGGCGGGCCGACGCGTCGGAGATGGGCTTGAGGATCAGTGTCTTGATCTGCGGCACGTTCCCCCAGTAGTTCTCGTTTCGCTCCATGACGAGCTCCTGGCCCGCGATCTTGCTGACAAACCGGAAGGGACCGGAGCCTACGGGGGCGTCGGCAAAGCCGTCGCCCTTCTCCTTCACCGCCCCCATGGAGGGAATCATGATATAGGGCAGATCGTAGATCAGATAGGCGTTGTTGTCCTGCACAGTGTCAATGGTGATCGTGTAGTCGTCCACCTTGGCATAGGATTCGATATTGGCCAAGAAGCTGCCCACCGATGCGGCGCAGGTGGTGCTGTAGTACTCAAAGTCAGGATTCATCACGCGGTCCAGAGCAAAGATCACACAGTCCGCATTGAAATCCGTTCCGTCGTGGAACTTGACTCCCTCCCGTAGATGGAACGTCCACCGCTTGGGGTTTTCCGGGTTCTGCTCCCAGGAGGTGGCCAGGCCTGGGATAATCTTGCCGGCCTCAGTTTCCGAGCTCGCATCCCACTTCACCAGGGCGTCATAGAGCTGGAAGCTGACGAAGCGGTAACCCTCCTGCCCCTCCGTGGGCTCGGAATCGGTATTGGGCAGGGCCGCGCAGGTCATCGCAATCCGCAGAGTGCCGCCGTCGCCGGTACTGTCCACACCGGAACCGCCGCCGGTGGGCGAGGTTTTCTCATCCGAATTGCCGCAGGAGACACAGCCCGCCAACAGGGCTGCCGCCAGAGAGAGCGCCAGGAATCTTTTCACGTGTTTCATGTCCTCATTTACCTCCAGACGTTACTAAATTCATATGACACGCCGTCATATGGTGCTCATCGATGGGCTTGAGCTCTGGAACGCTCTGCCGGCACGCCTCGGTTGCGTAGGCGCAGCGGTTGGAAAAGGGGCATCCAGGCGGCATATGGACAATGGTGGGCGGCTGTCCCTCGATGGCAACCAGCCGCTCCCGGTTGCCGCTCTTGGGGAGCGCGGCGATCAGCGCCTTGGTATAGGGGTTCGCCGGCGTCTCCAGCACCTGCCTGGTGGCGCCGCACTCCAGAATGATACCGCCGTACATGATGGCGATCTGATCCGCCACCTGGGCCGCCACACCGATGTCGTGGGTCACCATCATGATGGACATGCGGTCGCTCTCCTGCAGTTCCAAGAACAGGTTGAGAATCTGTTTTTGGATGGTGACATCCAGGGCCGTTGTGGGCTCGTCCGCCAGCAGCAGGCAGGGATTGCAGCACAGCGCCATAGCGATGACCGCCCGCTGGCGCATGCCGCCGCTCATCTCGTGTGGGTAGGCGTTCATCCGCTCCCTGGGCGAAGGGATACCCACCTTGACGAAGAGCTCTTCTACCCGCTCCCTGGCCTCTGCCTTTGTCAGGCTGGAGTGCGCCCGGATGGTCTCTACAATCTGATAGCCCACCTTATACATCGGGTCCAGCGCGGACAGAGAGTCCTGATAGATCATGGCCATCCGATTGCCCCGGATATCCCGGAATTCCTTCTCACTCATTCGGAACAGGTCATTTCCCAGAAACTCCGCCTGTCCCTCTACGGCGGCTGTCTTGGGCAGAATCCGGAGCAGCGCCTTCATATAGGTGCTCTTTCCAGAGCCGGACTCCCCCAATATCACCAGCGTCTTGCCCCGCTCCAGGCTCAGGGAAACCCGGTTCACCGCCCGAACCATCCGGTCCTTGATCTTGAAATCTGCACACAGCCCGGTGGTCTTAACAATGATGTCGCTCATCCGCATTCACTCCATGCGCTTCTTAAAATCCAATACTTCTTCATACGATGGGATAGAATCCTGTGCCCCTACCCTGGACACCGCCAGGGCGGACGCCATATTGGCGAAGACGATCGCCTCCTCCGTGGAGCGGCCGTCCGCCAGCTCCCGGGCCAGCGCCGCGTTGAAGGTGTCTCCTGCCGCTGTGGTATCCACCGCCTGTACCTCGGGCGGGCGGTAGAGCGTATGCCCCTCCCGGTTGACATGCAGGGCACCGCGGCTTCCCAGCGTAATGATGATATTCCGCGTCCCTTTCTCCAGCAGGGGTTTGCAGTGAACCGCAAGCTCCTCCACTTCATCGGTCGGGCAGCCGGTCAGGCGCTTGAATTCGCTCTCATTGGGGGTCAGATAGTCCAGTCCCGCATATACTTCATCAGGCAGGCTGTCCGGTGCGGGGGCCGGGTTGAGAATGACGGTTTTGTGCAGCCCACTGGCCAGCTCTACCGCATAGCAGACGCTCTCAAAGGGGATCTCCATCTGGAGCAGCACAATGTCGCTCTCCTCAAACCGCGCCCGGTTCCGCCTCAGATAGTCCACATCGCAGAGGTTATTGGCGCCGGGAATGACAATTATGGAGTTGTTTCCCTTCTCATCCACACAGACCACCGCCATGCCGGTGGATACCCCGTCCACCGTCCTTATTGCGCGGGTGTCCACATTGGCCTGTTGCAGATTTCTCACCAGCTCACCGCCCAGGGGGTCATCTCCCACCGCATTGAGGAACGCGGTGTCCCCGCCCAGGCGTCCGCAGGCATACGCCTGGTTGGCCCCCTTCCCGCCGCAGGTCTTTCGGAAGGAGCGGCACAGGATGGTTTCGCCCAACTCCGGGGCCTGCCGTACTCCGATCACAAAGTCGACGTTCGCGCTTCCTACCACCAAAATCTTTTTCAATGAGAACACCCCTACGTCTTCCTAGATTCTTTCCCCCGCCGGGGCACCGATGCCGGATGATCCGCTGTGCTTATACATATAGAATCCGTTCGCCATAGATGGTCTTGACTGAGCCTCTCACCACCAGCTTGGGCTGGAGGTGGATATTTTTGGTTTCAATGGGCTTACCCACGATTGCCCGGATCAGCGTATCCGCCGCCCGGCGTCCCATTTCGATGGTCGGCTGCTGAATGGTGGCCAGAGGCGGGTCACATAGCTGAGAAAAGCCGATGTTGTCAAAGCCGATGATTTCCACATCCTCCGGGATAGCGTAAGTCAGCTCCTTGAGCGCCTTAATGGCGCCCAGCGCCATGGTATCATTGGCCGCCAGGACTCCGGTAAAGCGGGTGCCCTCCCGCTCCAGCTCCATGATGGCCCGGTATCCGCTTTCAAAGGTGTAGTCGCCATATTTAATGAGCCGCTCCTCAAACGGCAGACGGTACTGCTCCAGCGCATCCCGGTAGCCCTGAATCCGCTCCACCGAGGTGGAGATGTTTCGCGGACCGGAGATCAAAGCGATTTTCTCGTTACGATGCTGAATGAGCAGGCTGCACGCCATGAAAAGGGCGTAGGAGTTGTCCACAAAGATTCCCGCCGTATACTCGGCGCCCGCCAGCATGCGGTCCACCAGCACACAGGGCACGCTGTACTTCTTCAGCCTCTGGTAGTGCTCTCCGGCGGTCTGGGCTGTTGTCACTAAAATAATGCCGTCTACCCGCTTGGCCAGGAAGATGGAGAGGTAACGCTCCTCCTTTTCCATGGAGAAATCTGTGTTTCCCAGCAGAACGGTGTACCCTTGCTCTGTGGCCTCCCCCTCGATTGCCTTGACCAGCTCACCGAAAAAGGGGTTTATGATATCCGGGATAATCAGCCCAAGAGTCTTGGACTGGTTCTGGCTCGGCAGGCTGTAGGAGCGGTAGTTCGTCTCCTTCACAATTTGCAATACGCGTCTGCGTGTTTCAGGGCCGACTCCCTGTTCAATTCCGTTTACGACTCTGGAAACCGTCGCTTTTGATACTCCGGCCATTCTTGCGATGTCTTCCATCGTAACTCTCATGTATGCGATCCTTCCATACAGGGGCCCTGCCCTGCGGTGTCATCTGGTACTGTTTTGTTTGTTAAGTGAATTGTATTTGAGTAACAAAGTTTCGTCAGTATGTAAACATAGCCGAAATTTATAGTACAAAATAAACAAACAGCACAAATCTTTTAAGACACTTTTATAACAACTTGAGAGTTTTTTGTAACTTTACTGCTTAATTGACCTCTGATTCAGAGAAATGAATTTCCCTCCCGTCCCTTCTGTGCACCTCAAAATATTCTCTATCGTTTTTTATGGTTTTAAATATTATAAAAAACGGTTGTCAAAACGCAATAAAGAAACTTCAAAAGCCAAACTGCTTTTAAGCAAACTGCCATTTTTGTCTAGAGTTTGGACAGGATGCGGGTTTTGTCTATTTTCCTTTTGCAAAAACGGCGGTATAGTAGCAACGATGAATGGTATGACATGCCGTGAAAGGGGAAAACCAAGATGAAGATTCCTGACAGTTTGAAGCGCTACGGCCTGGCCAAGGTGTATGATTATCTGGACAAGGACCCGATGAACAACATGGGCAAGGTCATGGATCTGGTCAACAAGTTTGCCGGCGACACCCTGTCCCTCCAGCGGGAGGCATTTGATAAGGTAATTAACGACAAAGACTCCTGTTGGCACCAGCTCATTGAGAAGGTCTGGACCCAGACCGACCCCAGTGTGCTCAAGACGATATTCAACAACTTCTTTGTCAATGCAAACCTGGTGGGCTGGCCCAAGCAGGAGGAACTGCGCAAGAAGTACGGCTGCAACATTCCCTGGGCCATCCTGCTGGATCCCACCTCCGCCTGTAATCTGCATTGCACCGGCTGTTGGGCGGCGGAGTACGGCAACAAGCTCAACCTGACCTTTGATGAGATTGACTCCATCATTACTCAGGGCAAGGAGCTGGGCATCTACCTGTACATCTACACCGGCGGCGAGCCGCTGGTGCGCAAGAAGGACCTGATCGCCCTGTGCGAGAAGCACAGCGATGCGGCTTTCCTCTCCTTTACCAACGCCACCCTGATCGACGAGGAGTTCTGCCAGGACATGCTGCGTGTGGGCAACTTTATCCCCGCCATCAGCCTGGAGGGCTTCGAGGAGGCCAACGACTCCCGCCGCGGAGAGGGTGTGTACGACAAGGTCACCCACGCCATGGCCCTGCTGAAGCAGCACCACCTGCCCTTCGGCATCTCCGCCTGCTACACCAGCGTCAACTACAAGGACATCACCAGCGAGAAGTTTTACGATCTGATCATGGATCTGGGCGCTTACTTCGTGTGGTTCTTCCACTACATGCCCGTGGGCAACGACGCCGCCCCCGAGCTGATGCCCAACCCCGAGCAGCGGGCCGAGGTCTACCGCCGCATCCGCGCCATGCGGGAGACCAAGGGCATCTTTGCCATGGACTTCCAGAACGACGCCGAGTATGTGGGCGGGTGCATCGCCGGCGGCCGCCGCTACCTGCACATCAACGCCAATGGCGACGTGGATCCCTGCGTGTTCATCCACTACTCCGACTCCAACATCCGGGAGAAGAGCCTGCTGGAGTGCCTGCAATCCCCCATGTTCATGGCCTACCATGACAACCAGCCCTTCAACGAGAACATGCTCCGCCCCTGCCCCATGTTGGAAAACCCGGAGTTCATTGAGAAGATGGTTCACGAGACGGGCGCCCACTCCACCGATCCTCAGTCTCCCGAGAGCGTGGAGCATCTGACGGCCAAAACCCACCCCTATGCCGACAACTGGACTCCCATGGCCGACAAGCTGTGGTCCGAGTCCCATCCCGGCTGCGCCGGGTGCGCAGGCTGTGGCAGCACCGGCTACGGCCAGTAACAACGGTCAGAAAAAAGCGCGTGTACGTAGTTTTCGTACACGCGCTTTAGCCTGTGGAAGAAGTCTTTTCGACAGGCTGAGGGACTTTTTGAAACTTGAAAAAAGTTGAAAAAATGGCCCGCCGGTCTCCCGGCGGGCCGCTGTCTTATTCGGTGGTATAATTGTCGAAATAGCCCTGAATGTAGACGATGGGGGTACCCTTGTCGCCAGAGCCGGAGGTCAGGTCGCACAGGGAGCCGATCAGGTCGGTCAGGCGGCGGGGCGTGGTGCCCTGGGCGGCCATTTTGCCCACCAGGGAGCCGTCCTTCTTTTTGATCTCGTCTTTGATGGCATCCCGCAGCGCCTCGCCGGACAGGGCGGCAAAGTCGTTGTCCGCCAGATACTTGAGCTTGAGCTCGTTGGGGGTGCCCTCCAGGCCGGCGGTGTAGGCGGGAGAGACCACCGGATCAGCCAGCTCCCAGATCTTGCCCACGGGGTCCTTGAAGGCGCCGTCGCCGTAGACCATGACCTCCACGTGCTTGCCGCTCTCCTTCAGGATGCGGGCCTGAATGGCCTCCACCAGATCCTGGCACTCCCGGGGAAAGAGCTTCACCTTGTCCTCGGTGGACTTGTTGGAGCCCAGCAATCCGTACTTGCCGTTGTAGCCGCTGCCGTCGATGGAGGCGGTCATGATCTCGTCCAGGCAGAAGACCTTCTCCGCCCCGGCGGCCAGCAGGCGGCGCTTGGTGCGGGCGCGGGTGTGGATGTCACAGGCCAGCACGTTCTTGGTGTAGGGCAGGATGGCCCGGGGGTCATTGGCGAAGATGACCTCCACCTCCGCGCCGCTCTCCCGGATCAGGTTGGAATAGTAGTCCACATAGTCCACGCCCGTGAAGGGGTGGACGGTGTAGCCGAACAGCTCCCGGTAACGCTCCAGGGTGAGGACATCCTTATAGGGGTCCACCCCCTTCTCGTCCATCGCATCCACATCGATGAGGTGATTGCCCACCTCGTCGGAGGGGTAGGACAGCATCAGGACGACCTTTCTGGCCCCCTTGGCGATGCCCCGCAGACAGATGGCAAAGCGATTGCGGCTGAGGATGGGGAACAGGACACCCACGGTCTCCCCGCCCAGCTTGGCGCGCACGTCGGCGGCGATATCGTCCACCGAGGCGTAGTTCCCCTGGGCGCGGGCGACAATGGCCTCGGTCATGGCAATCACGTCCCGGTCGCGGATGGTGAGCGCTCCGTCCTTGACAGTCTCCAGAACGGAATTGGTGACGATCTCCACCAGGTCGTCCCCACTTCGGATGATGGGAGCACGAATTCCCATGGATACGGTGCCGACCATGCGGCTCATGCAACAACACTCCTATTATTATTATCTTTCATTTCGGTGCGGCACTTCCGCCGCAACGGATGTATTATACTATAAAGGAGACAGCTTGTAAAACAAAAATTTTGCAAGCCGTCCCTTTTTTGGCTCACACCCCGTCTCCCTGCTCCGCCGGGAAATGCTCCCCCACCCATTGGCGGACGCACTCCAAAAAGCGGGCAGTTAACGGCGAAGGGGAACGGCCGCGGCGTATCGCCAGGGCGATACGCCGGTAGTGTCTCCGCTCCAGCGGGATGGCGGCGAAGGCGTAGCTGGAGGCACGCAGCACCAGCTCCGGACGGATACTCACCCCAAGCCCCTGTTCCACCATGGCCAATGCGGCAAAGTCATCATTGACGGTGTAACGGAGATTGGGCCGGAATCCCTCCTCCTGGAAAATGAGGCCGATCTCCAAATCCCGCTCCTCCGGTGTGTTGATATAGGGATCCTCCCGGAACCGCTCCATGGGATAGTAGGGGGCCTTTGCCAAAGGGTGATCCAGGGGAAGTACCGCCATCAGCTCGTCTCGAAAAAGGGGGTAGGTTTCCAGCCCCGGCCCCGCGGGCAGTCCCAAAAAGCCGCAGTCTGCCTGACCCTGCCGCAGCAGATCCTCCACCTCCGCGAACTCCCAGTTGCTTACCAGGTCAAACTGAATACCCGGGTAGCGGCCGAGGAACTCCTTCATGATAGCGGGCAGCCAGTGGATGGACACGCTGGCGAAGGTGGCCACCCGCAGGGTTCCCCGGGTCAGGCCGTGGAGCTCCGCCACCTGCTCCTCCAGCTCCCTGCCCGCATTGCACACCGCCTGAACATAGGGCAGCAGCGCCGCCCCGCTGCTGCTGAGCACCACCCCCGTCCGGCTGCGGGTAAGAAGCTCCATGTCCCACTCCCGCTCCAGATCGGCAATCACACGGCTCACCGCCGACTGGGTATACCCCAGCGCCTCCGCCGCACGGGTGATGCTCCCCAGCTCCACAGTTTTCAGCAGAATTTGATACTTGTTAAGATTCACAATTACCATTCCATTTCCGCATATTCAGCATGAAAAAGATTCGCTTGTCTCATATCTTATATTATTGTATACTGAAACCGTAAGGAAGGCAAGAGCTTGTGATAGAAAGGAGTTATCACAATGAAAAAGACGATTTGGACCACCGACCACCGTACGCTGGAGCATTACAGGGAAATGAGCAGCATGCCCTTCTCTGTTGATCTTATGCGTGCTTACTGGCAGGGCAGCCCCTGGCGGGCCCTCCGAGTGCTGTTTCCCAGGGGTTGACACCTTGTCCTGCAAGGGTTTCACCATATAACACGCCTCATGGAGCGGCGGGCATGCCTCCCTCCTTGATCTGCACAAGGATTTGTCCCCCTCCAGCCACAGAAGGCCCCCCGCCCGGCGGGGGGCCTTCTGTGCGTTTCAAGCGCCGGTTAAACAATCATAGTACGTTCCTTGGAACTATTTTGCGTGTAACCATCCTTGTTTTCCCCTCTACAATGGAAATACTATGCCTCACAGGGCAAAAATGCTCTGAAAACCGCAAAAGAGGTGTGTCTTATGAAGAAGGCTCATGGAACGAGCAAACAGCTTCCTGCGCTGGACGAGCGCAGCGATGGAATTCTGGAAAACAGGGGCTGGTCCGCCGAGGCCAAGCGCCGCTTCTGGCCCAAGCACTCTTGGAAGGCACTCATGGACTGTTATCGCCACAGCCGCTGAGCTGGTGTGCACAAGGAAAGCCTCCGGCACAGCCGGAGGCTTTCCTTTGCCTTTCTGCACAGAGGGACGCTCTCAGCTCCCGGTCCGCCGGCAGATCTCATGGCGCTTGGGGCCGGTGGAGACGATGGTGATGGGGGCCTCGATGTGCTTTTCAATGAAGTCCACATAGTCCCGGGCGGCCTGGGGCAGCTTGCCGTAGTCAGTGACGCCCCGGATGTCGCACTTCCAGCCCGGCAGGGTTTCATACACCGGCTTGGCCCGGTCCAGCAGAGCGGGCACAGGGAAGTCGGTGGTCACCTTGCCGTCGATCTCATAGCCGGTGCACACCTTGATCTCGTCGAGGTAGCCCAGGCAGTCGATGGCGGTGAGCGCCACCTGTGTGGCCCCCTGCACCATGCAGCCGTATTTCGTGGCAACGGCATCGAACCAGCCCACCCGGCGGGGCCGGCCGGTGGTGGCGCCGAACTCACCGGCGTCGCCGCCCCGGCGTCTCAGTTCGTCGGCCTCCGCGCCGAACAGCTCGCTGACGAAGGCGCCGGCGCCCACGGCGGAGGAGTATGCCTTAGTGACCGTGATGATATCGGTAAGGGCCGTGGGAGGCACCGCGCCGCCCACGGTGCCGAAGCCCGCCAGGGTATGGGAGGAGGTGGTCATGGGGCAGATGCCCAGGTTGGGATCCTTCATGGAGCCCAACTGCCCCTCCAGCAGCACCTGCCTGCCCTCCTTAAGGGCCCGGTGAACGAAGCCCACCGCGTCGCCCACGTAGGGCTCCAGCGCCGCGCGGTAGCCCATCAGCTCGTCAAACAGCGCCTTTGGCTCCAGCAGAGGCTTGTGGTAGAGGTGCTCCAGCAGGACGTTTTTCAGGGTACAGATGTGCTCCAGTTGACCCATGAGCCGCTCCTCATTGTAGAGGTCGGCCACCTGAATCCCGATTTTGGCATACTTGTCGGAATAGAAGGGTGCGATGCCCGACTTGGTGGAGCCGAAAGCAGCCCCCGCCAGGCGCTCCTCCTCATAGCTGTCCAGCAGCACATGATAGCTCATCAGAAGCTGGGTACGCTGATCCACGATGATATGGGGGGCGGGCACACCGCCGTCGGCCAGATGCTTCAGCTCGGCCAGAAACTTCTTCACGTCCAGGGCCACACCGTTGCCGATGATGTTGGTGGTATGCGGGTAAAAGACACCCGAGGGCAGTTGGTGGAGCGCAAATTTGCCGTAGTCACAGATGATGGTGTGCCCGGCGTTGGCCCCGCCCTGAAAGCGGATGACCACATCGGACGCCTCGGCCAGGAGATCGGTGATTTTTCCCTTGCCCTCGTCGCCCCAGTTTGCGCCAACGATTGCTTTGACCATAGTTCGTTCCTCCTGCCGCGGGGATTCGCGCATTGGCCTTTTCCCGCGCGCAACCGCCCGGGAGGGCACCTTTATTTATGAAGGAGTCTCTCCCGGAACGCCCTTTATTATAACGCCGCGGCGGCAGGGCTGACAAGGTAAAAAGTGCAAAAAAACAGCTATTCCTCCGGGGTATTTTCTTTCTGCCCCGGGATTGCGAGAGAAAAGGCCGGAATCCCCTCCGCATAGGGCGCGATGGAGTAAAGTGGAAAGTAGATCACAGGCCCCGCCTCCGTCAAATAGAAACGCTCCGGGTCGAAGCTGCGGGGCAGCCGCGCCTCCCAGTCGGGCGCGAACCAGGACTCCCCCGCGGACAGCCGAGCCCGGAGCTGCCGCTCCACCTCCGCCAGCGCCCATGCCCTCCACCGGAATCCCGGCGGAAACAGCTCCCCCAGCGTCAGGGGGCTCCCCCCCGGCAGCGCCCAGGCGCTTCCCTGCCGCAGGGTGACGCCGTGTGGGCCCCCGGTCCGCTCCGCGGCGTCATAATACAGGCTCAGGCACTCCGGGGTGTGGAGGGTCACGGCGCCGGTGAGGGATGCCTCCCACGGCCGGAAGGGGTGGGAGACCTCCCTGGCCTGCCGGGCGGCCGTGCAGGCCCTGGGATAGAGCTCCCGCTCCCAGCGGGCCGCCCACGCCCCCTCCAGGCGGCGGCACCAGCGCTCCAGCCGCCGCAGGCCGGGTATTCCCTCCGGCAGCTCCAGGCGGACACCGGAGACCGCGAGCACCGGCTCCTCCTCCCAGCAGAATTCCCGCCTCCACTCCTTCCAAGCCGGCGCGGCCTTCTCCGTCCCTGTGTGCAGCCCCTTCATCGCGGGCACCTCCCTCTCTCAGAATCCGGTGCTCCATCCTATGAAACTCCGTAAAATCGGTGAAAAAGAGGTTTACTTCTATACTTCACTTTGGTAAAATAGATACGATTTCCGCAGAGACTGACGAGGAGGTCATTGATACCTATGACGAAAAACGAAAAGCGGGAGCATGGGGATGTGCTCTATGAGGCCATTCTTACCCTGAAGGATCTGGATGAGTGCAAGAAGTTCTTTTCCGACCTGTGCACCGTGGCGGAGCTGAGGGCTATGGAACAGCGCTTTGAGGTGGCCATGCTCCTGTCCGACGGCATGATCTACAACGACATTCTGGAGCGCACCGGCGCGTCCAGCGCCACCATCAGCCGGGTCAACCGTTCTCTCCAGTACGGGGCCGACGGTTATCAGGCGGTGCTCCCGCGGATCAAGGAGAAGCTGGGCGGCGATGGCATATGAATTCCTGGCGGGGTGCTACGACGCCTTTACCGCCGACGTGCACTATGCCCGCTGGGCCGACTATCTGGAGAAGCACTTCGCCCGCAGCCGGCTGCCCATCCGCACGGTGCTGGATCTGGCCTGCGGCACCGGGAGCCTGACCCGTGTCCTGGCGGAGCGGGGCTATGAGATGATCGGCGCCGACCTGTCCCAGGAGATGCTGGCCCAGGCGGCGGAGAAATGCCGGGGCGCAGGCCCCATCGAGCCGATCTTTCTGCATCAGGCCATGGAGGAGCTGGATCTCTACGGCACTATCGACGCCTGCGTGTGCTGCCTGGACAGCATCAACTACGTCACCAGCCCCAAAAAGCTGGCCCGGGCCTTCCGGCGGGTGCACACCTTCCTCATGCCCGGCGGCCTCTTCCTCTTTGACATCAACACCCCGCAAAAGCTCCGGGGCCTGGACGGCCAGATGTTTCTGGACGAGAGCGAGGATGCCTACTGCGTCTGGCGGGCCGACTGGTCGGAGCGCCGGCGCATCTGCACCTATGGAATGGACATCTTCCGGCTGGATCCAGGCGGGCTGTGGAGCCGCTGGGAGGAGGTTCACGAGGAGTACGCCTACGAACCGGCGGAGCTGGAGGAGCTGCTCCGGCAGGCCGGTTTCCGGCAGATCAGACAATACGGCGAGCTGAGGTTCCGCGCCCCCAGGGAGGGGGAGCAGCGGATTTTCTTTGCCGCACGAAAGGAATTTTGACAAGCATGGCAGACAAGATCATTCGCGTTTTGGCCAAGGACGCGCCGGTGAAGGCATCGGCGATCACGGCCAAGGAGATGGTGGAGCGCGCCCGGCAGATTCACAAGACTCTGCCCGTGGCCACCGCGGCCCTGGGCCGCAGCCTGATGGCCGCCTCCATGATGGGCAACCAGCTCAAGGAGAAGGATGGCTCGGTAACCCTGCGCATCAAGGGAGGCGGCCCGCTGGGCGGCATCACCGTGGTGTCCGACAGCCAGGGCAACGCCCGGGGCTATGTGGTCAATCCCCTGGTGGACCTCCCCCTGAAGGGCCCCGCCAAGCTGGATGTGGGCAGCGCCGTGGGGCGGGACGGCTCCCTCACTGTCATCAAGGATCTGTGCATGAAGGAGCCCTATGTGGGCACTGTCCCCCTGGTATCCGGCGAGATCGCCGAGGATATTACCTCCTACTTTGCTGAGAGTGAGCAGATCCCCACCGCCTGTGCCCTGGGCGTGCTGGTGGACGTGGACCAGAGCGTGCAGTGCGCCGGTGGATACCTCATTCAGCTCCTCCCCGGCGCAGATGACGCCGCCATCTCCGCCATCGAGCAGGGTATCGCCAGGGTAGGCCCGGTAACCGAGGCGCTGCGGGGCGGCCTGAGCGCCAGGGAGCTGGTGGAGCAGGTGCTTTCTGAATTTCAGTTGGAGGTACTCTCTGAGGAGCCGGTGGAGTACCGCTGCTACTGCAGCCGGGAGCGGGTCACCCGCGCCCTCATCAGTATGGGGCGGGAGGAGTTGAACTCCCTCATCCGGGAGCAGGGCAGGGCCGAGCTCACCTGCCAGTTCTGCGACAAGGTATATCACTATACAAACGAGGAGCTGGAAGGACTTCTGGCCTCACTGTAGGTTTGAGAGAAAAAAAGCAAAAAATTTTGGCTGAAATGGTTGACAACTGGGGGAAGCTTTAGTATAATAACTTTCGCCGCGTGACCAAGAGTGATTTACAAACTGGTCTGCGGCGAGGACAAGGGAGCATAGCTCAGCTGGGAGAGCGCATGCCTTACAAGCATGATGTCACAGGTTCGAGCCCTGTTGTTCCCACCACTCCCGTGAGGGAGCTCCCGTACCCCCTACCGTCTGGCGCGGTAGTTCAGTTGGTTAGAACGCCGGCCTGTCACGCCGGAGGTCGAGGGTTCAAGTCCCTTCCGCGTCGCCATTCGCCTCTGTAGCTCAGTTGGTAGAGCAGGGGACTGAAAATCCCCGTGTCGCTGGTTCGATTCCGGCCGGAGGCACCATTTCTCCGGTGGATACCCAAGGTATCCACCGGGGGAATCTTTCAAAAGCAGGTATCAAGCGTGTGTGATCCGCATAGAATGGATCAGGGCATGCAGGTGTAGCTCATCTGGTAGAGCGCCACCTTGCCAAGGTGGAGGTAGCGAGTTCGAGCCTCGTCACCTGCTCCATACAAAAGATAACAGGAGCAAATCTTGCTCCTGTTATCCATACGGCGACATAGCCAAGTGGTAAGGCAGAGCTCTGCAAAAGCTCCACCCCCAGTTCAAATCTGGGTGTCGCCTCCAAAAAAGAAGCACCTGCTTTGCAGGTGCTTCTTTTTTGCAGTCTGTGGAAAAAAGTCTTAACCATAGCCTGCCGGCCTTTTTAATGGCGTCCGGCGGGAAACGCGGGAGAAAGGAAGGCGCCGCAATGATCTATCTCGAACCGCCCGGTACGGACCCCTATTTTAATCTGGCGCTGGAGGAATATGTCTTTGAGCAGATGGACCGGAGCAGGGCCTATTTTATGCTCTGGCAGAACAGCAACACCATTGTGGTGGGCAAATATCAGAACACCGCCGAGGAGATTAACCAGGCTTTTGTGGATGCCCACGGGATTCGGGTTGTGCGGCGCCTGTCCGGCGGCGGGGCGGTGTACCACGATACAGGCAACCTGAATTTTACCTTTATCGTGGACCAGGACACCGCCCCTGGCCTCAACTTCAAGATTTTTGTCCGCCCTGTGGTGGAGGCCCTGGCCCGCTTCGGCGTCCACGCCGAATTCACCGGCCGCAACGACCTGACCATCGGTGGCATGAAATTCTCCGGAAATTCCCAGTACGCCAAACACGGGCGCCTGCTCCACCACGGATGCATCATGCTGGACTCCAACCTGACCGACGTGGCCGACGCTCTGCGGGTGAAGCAGGCCAAGTTCGACTCGAAGGCCGTGAAGTCGGTGCGCAGCCGGGTGACCACCATCAACACCCACGCCCCCACCCCCATCGCTATGGAGGACTTCAAGTCGGCGCTGCGGGCGTGCGCCATGGCCGGTGGAGCACTGGAGCCCTATACTCTGACCGCAGAGGATATGCTGGCCGTACAGAAGCTGCGGGACGGGAAGTATGTCACATGGGCGTGGAACTACGGCTTCTCACCCCCTTATGACATGCGGCGGGAGGCCAGGTTTCCTGCCGGGCTGGTCACCGCCCACCTGCGTGTGAAGCAGGGATGCATTCAGGTCGTCCGGTTCTACGGCGACTTTTTCGGCAGCGGGCCTCTGGAGGAGCTGGAGGCGGCCATGGCCGGCCTGCCCCTGGACGCACAACTGGCGGAGGCCCTGGCCCCGCTCCATGTGGAGCACTATATGAGCGGCATTACCGCGGAGGAACTCGCCCGCCTTCTGCGGGGGTGAGGCGCGGGGAGCTGCCGGCGGTGGTCAGCCCTCCGCCCAGAGGGACAGCAGCTCCTCCGGGTCGGCGTACAGGGCCTGATACAGCGCATGGTACTGCTCCTGTACCCCCTCCCCCGCCTCCCGCAGGCTGGGCAGCGGGGCCTGGAGGCCATAGAGATAGAGCCAGCAGCCCTCCCGGCCGCCCAGCAGGGTATCCCGGCCTGTAAGCACCTCCAGGGGTTCCGTCTCAATGTGCAGCTGCGCGATGCCGCCGCACTCCGGCCCCAGGGCCCGGCAATAGAGTAGCAAACCGCCGCCGTCCAGCGCCTGCACCGCCCCGAGGTCCGGCCAGGGCTCCGGCAGGGCCAGGGAAAAGCCCCTGGCGTCCACATAGAAGTGCTCCCGGAGCAGGGCCCGCAGGTCGATGCTCCTGCCGTGCAGGGCGGCGTCATAGGTTCCTGTCCGGCCGCCGTGGGGCGGCCACACCTCCATGGTCAGCTCGGTGAGATCCGCCGCCTGTCCCGGCGACAGATAGATGCCATAGGTCTTTTCCGCCGTCCAGTCCTCCCCGTCAAAGTAGTGGAGGCTGATTCCCCCCAGCGCCTCTGTCTCCGCCCGGCCGGCGATGTGAAGGTTCCACTCCTCCTCCGGGCCGCTGTGCTCCGGCAGGCGAAAGGAAATGCAGTATTCCAACTCGCCGGAACCTATGTCATACTCCCGCACCTCGATGCTCTCCTCCAGCGCGTCCATGGCCTCCTCCACCGTGAGGAGCCGCTGTTCACAGGCCGCCAGTGAGGTGACGGCCAGGGCGGCAGCCAGCACGAGGCCGGCCGCCGCCGCCCCCCTTCGCCTGTGCTGGAACAGATTCGCCAGCCGCGCCCGCAGCAGCCGTCCTCCCCCGCCGAAGCGGGTGGACAGGACCGGCCCCCGCCCTCCTGCGGCCAGATGCAGGAGGGCGGCGCCGTAGCGGCGGCGGAACGCCTCGTCCCTCCCCCGCACCACACGGGCGTCGCAGCACAGCTCCAGGGTGCGCCCCGCCTCCCGGGCCATCCACCACACCAGGGGATTAAACCAGTGGACTGCGCAGGGCACAAACAGCAGGGCCTTGTGGGCCAGATCATGCCGCCGCAGGTGGGTCAGCTCGTGGAGGAGCACCACCTCCCGCTCGTCCGCCGGGAGGGGCCTGCCCGGCAGCAGAAGCACCGGCCTCCCAAGTCCCACCACCAGAGGGGCGTCCGCCTCCTCTGTCTTTAGCAGGCGGGGCGTACGGCGGAGTCCCAGCTCCGCCGCCAGGGCCGCCAGTTGGGCCCTCTCCTCCTCCGTGCCCGGCTGCGCGCCCCGGAGCAGACGGCGGCGCGCCAGGAGATAGGCCGCCCCCTGATAGCCCGCCAGGGCCAGCCCGCCGGCCAGCCACACCCAGGCGGCCAGCTCCAGGAGCGGCAGGGGCCTCCCCTCCGGCGCGGCTGCCGGGGTTACCGCCCGGGGCGGTTCCACGCTCTCCGGCCCGGCGGGCTCAGGCACTTCTGCCGGCGCCCGGGGGGCGGCCGGCAGGGTCACAGACGGGAGGGCGGACACATCCACCGTCACCGCCGTCCACGGCAGGGAAAGCGGGACGGGCAGGGCCATCCGCAGGGCCAGTACCAGCCAGAGCACCGAAAGGGTCCCCGCAGCATAGCGGCCCCGCAGGCGGGGCGCCAGCAGCAGGAGGGGCAGCAGCACCGCCGAGCCCGTCAGCGACAGGGTGAGCACCCGTACAAACAGCGACTCCATCCTACTCCTCCCGCCTCAGCGTGCGGAGGTACTCCTCCAGCTCCCGCACCTCCTCTTCCGTCAGGCTCCCGCCGTCGTGGAGGGCGGCGGCAAACCGCCGGAGGGAGCCCGCATACAGTCTGTCCAGCACCGTCCGGCTCTCCTGCTGCTCATACTCCGCCCGGGACACTCTGGCCCGGTAACGGTTGGTCTTTCCCTCCTTGCCGCAGCTCAGAAAGCCCTTTTCCTCCAGGCGCTTGAGGTAGCTGTGCAGGGCGCTGGCAGTCAGGGGCCGCTCCAGCCGCGCCAGGATGCCGGGGGCCGTGGTCCCCTCCTCCCCGGCCTCCCACACCGCCAGCATGAGTTCCAGCTCCGACTCCGGCAAGCGTCCATTCCACTTCATGGCCGCTCCTCCTTTTCTGCATTTGCAAATCTTTCTGTTTCCATTGTAGGATCAGGGCAAAGCTCTGTCAAGCATTATTTTGCATTTGCAGAAAATAAATTCAAAAAAGGGGCGGCCTCCGGCCGCCCTATGGAATGTCCAGCGTCACCACGTCCAGCCCCCGCTTCATGGCATAGGAGATGGTATACATGGTCCCCCCCAGCATGCCGTCGTACACCGCAATCAGCATGGCCGAGTGGTCCACCAGGTAGCGATTCCGCCGGAGCATGCACCCCCGGTCGTAGTGGTGCTGGAGCATGGTCTCATTGTCGCAGCGCTCCACCAGGGAGAACCACCGTTCCCGGTCCCGCTCCCGCCAGCGGGCGGCCTGCTCCTCGCAGGGGATGACCGCCTCCACCGTCACGCCGGGGCGCCGCTCCCGCAGGGCCAGCGCCGCCTCGCAGCAGTAAAAATCCGCTCCCCGGGCCATACCGCACAGGAAATGCCGCATCCCTTTTTCGTAGGCGGCCTCCACCGCCCCGGCCAGCCTGGCCTTCAGCTCCAGGCACCTGGGATTCCCCTCGTCCTCCCGCCAGGGCAGCTTCTCCGGCCTGTGGCCGGTAAAGCAGCAGGTTGTCTCTCGGTTCATTCCGCCCCTCCGTCCTCTGAATGTTGTTCCCATTGTAGTATATCCAGAACGGCAAGTCAATGTTTATCGAACATTTGTTTTTTAAATTGGGGCTTGCATTTTTCCACTTCGTGTGTATAATAGGGATTGGAACAACTGAATGAGATGTCTTCAGGGCAGGGTGAAAATCCCGATCGGCGGTACAGTCCGCGAGCCGGAAACGGCAGACCCGGTGCAACTCCGGGACCGACAGTGACGCGCATATCCCAGGGCGCGAAGTCTGGATGAAAGAAGATGTGTTGAAATTGGGCACGCTCCTTTTGATTTTAACACCTGGAAGGCATACGTCTTTCGGGTGTTACCAAATCAAAGAGGAGTGTTTTATTATGTCCGCCAAATCCGCCCGCGTCAAGAAGCTGGCCCTGTTAGCCATGTTCACCGCCATCGGTGCTGTGCTCATCACGCTGGTGCACTTCCCCCTTTTCCCTGCCGCTCCCTTTCTCCAGTATGATCCTGCCGATGTCCCCATCCTGATCGCCGCTTTCGCCTTCGGCCCAGTAGCGGGCATTCTTGTGACCGTGTTGGCCTCGTTTATTCAGGCTTTCTTTTTGGGCGGCGATGGTATATACGGATTTTTAATGCATGTTATTGCCACCGGTATTCTGGTCACCGTAGCCAGTACACTCTACCGGAAGTTCCATACCAGAACCGGTGCGATAATCGGTTTGCTGCTGGGCACATTTGCTATGGGCGTAGGCATGATGATCGCCAACCATTTCATTACTCCATTTTATATGGGGGCCCCCACTGAGATGGTGGATGCCATGCTGGTAACCGTCATTCTCCCGTTTAATCTGCTCAAGGCTGGTATCAACTCTGTTGTCACCTTCTTGGTCTACAAGTCTGTGTCCAAGTACATCGTCCACGGCGAGGAGTTTGCCAAGGCCCCCAAGAAGGCCGCCGGCGAGATCTGAGCAGATACCAAACGCCCCGCGCCTCCCAAAGAGGCGCGGGGCGTTCCGCTATTCCGCGATATGAACCGGGACGCCATTGACCTCCACGCCCTCGTCGGCGCGGATGAGGATGTACTTGACCCCGTCGATCACCCGTGTGTCCACCAGATCGCTCCGCTCCGGGCTGACCTTGATCACCACGTCAGGAGTACACACCTCGATCTGCTTCTCCACCAGATTGCGGGGGCTGAGGGCCATATCGGCGCCAAAGGCGTCGTCATAGCGGAGGGCGAACTCCTCCACATGGGAGTCGGACACGCCGCAGGACTTGAGGACGCACTTGACCGCCCCTTTGGAGAGGGTCAGGGGCTCCGCCTCCTTCCGCTCCCTGTGCTCCTCCACCAGCTCGCAGAGCTGGTCGTGGACCGCCTGTACCACCTCACAGCTGCACTCGTCGGCCAGGGTGTCGCTCAACAGTGTCTGGAACGTCTCCTTTTGCGCGGCGGCGGGCATGGGGGCCTCCCGCCGGAACACCGCCTCCACCAGCTCCGGGTGGTTCTCGCCGCTGTCCCTGGTGTAGTAGAGGGCGTTATACAGGTTGGTGCTGCGGTCATCAAAGGCGGGAAAGAGGAAGCCCAGCTCCGGCGGGGACACCAGCCAGTCGGCCCGCCGGTTGTGGAACTCGTTCTCCCGCACGTGGTAGCTCAGGGCGGGCTTGGTCTGCTTCACCGGGCAGATGGAGCACAGCAGGTAGGAGTACACCTCGGCGGCGTCCTCCTGCCGCTCCCCGTCCTTGGCGCGGTAGGGCACGTCGTAGCGGTCGTACACCAGGAGGATCAGGTAGTTGCCCTCCAGGGTAAGGGACTGGCGCACCAGTTGGAAAAATTCCTCCACCGCCTCCTCGTCCTTCAGGGCGGTGTCCCGCAGGCGCATGAGCCGGCGGTGCTCCTCCCCCTCCACCACCTGCCGGGTCTCGAAGGAGAGGTCCAGCAGGTTCTTTCCCAGGGTCCCCGACAGGGTGCGGCGCAGCAGGGCCAGCAGGGTCTCGGTCTCCTCCTGGGTCATGAGGGCCAGAGACTGGTCAAACTGGGCCACGCTCTCCCCCATCTCGTTGACATAGCACCCCCGGATGTGGGTAATACTGTTTTTCTCCGGGCGGAGCCGCCGGCGCAGCTCCCCCACCTCTTTTTCATTCATTGCAATACCTCCGGTCAAAAAAGAAGGGGCAAGCCGTCCGGCGGCTTGCCCCTTTGTCTCTTGGGCTTATCATTACATGAGGCGCACGGTATAGTATACCGCCAGGATCAGCAGCCAGGCCACCAGCACACCGTACAGCACGGCCAGCCCGCCCAGCAGTAGCGCGGCGATCACCACCGCGGCCACCACGCCGCAGGTGACGTAGAGCAGGGCGTAGTTGGCGCTCTTGGGCAGCACCTCCACCCAGTTCCCCTTCAGGCGCAGCTTGCCCTCGGCGGCCTGCATCACGCGGAACACCACCGCGGCCCCCACCAGGGCAACGCCCAGGACGACGGCGTAGCCATAGGCAATGGCCGGGAAGCCGAAGTGGTAGGGCACCACCTTCACACCCAGCAGGCCCAGGGCGCTGAGCACGGCGGCAAAGAAGAACTCCCGCTGGTAGAGGTAGTAGATCAGCGCCAGCACCGCCACGGCGGGCACAGCCACATACAGCAGCCGGATACCGCTCTCGTCAAAGACGCGGATTACCACGGCGCAGACCGCCAGGGCCAGCATCACGCCGGCCAGCACAGAGGACAGGCGGGTGAATTTACCGGACTTGCGGGCCACGACCGCCCAGATCAGCAAAACGACAAAGCAGATGGGCAGGGCGATCATCAGCACGGAAAAGACATCCCGCAGGGACTTGGCCAGTTCAATCTGCTCGACAGTGTAATTGGCATATACCTTGTTCAGAAGGAGAAGCAGCACCTCCAACACCACGGCCCCCACGATCCACCAGAGGACCTTGTTCAAAACCACGTCTTCCTGCTTTGCGCGCTGGGCTTGTTGTTCTTTCTTGTTCATGTATCCATCTCCTGTGGCCGGGCGCCCGGTTTCTATAAAAGTGCCCCTCCGCTGGGGCTAAGCGCCTCAGAGTCATCAATCTTCTATATTCTAGCAGAAAATTCGCCGCATTGCAAGTGAAGAATCCCTTTCCTCTTTCCAGCGGCGCGGAACTGTGGTAAACTGTCCTTAATCAACATCATGATTATTAGGAGTATACCATGAAACAGCGTATTTCTTTCCTCCTTGCCTGTGTTTTTCTGTGCTTGCCCGGCTGCCGCGCCTCCGGGGCGGAGCAGACCTTTTTCGCCATGGACACCGTGATGTCCGTCCAGGTGTCCGGCCGCCGCGGACCCCAGGCCGTGGCGGCCGCCCGGGAAGCGGTGGAGCGGCTGGACGGCCTGCTCTCCCGCACCGACTCAGACAGCCAGATCGCCCGGCTCAACACCGCCGCCGGGGACGGCGCGGCCGTGGCGGTGGACCCCGACGTGGCGGAACTGCTGGCCTTTTCCCAGGAAATCGCCCGGCAGCTCCCAGGCGACTTTGACATCACCATCGCCCCGGTGATGGACGCCTGGGGCTTCACCACCGAGGAGCGGCACGTACCCGCGCCGGATGCGCTGGCCGCCGCCATGGCCCTGGTGGACAGCGCGGAGCTCTCCGTGGACACGGAAGCCTCTGCCGCCTCACTGGCCCGTGCGGGCATGGAGGTGGATCTGGGCGCCGTGGCCAAGGGCTTCGCGGCCCGTGAGGCCGAGGCGGCCATCCGGGATGCGGGAGGGACCTCCGCCATGCTGGATCTGGGCGGCAACGTCACGGTCATCGGCGCCAAGGAGGACGGCTCCCCCTGGCGGGTGGCGGTGAAGGACCCCCGGGACACCAGTAGCTACCTGTGCGTCCTCGCCCTGACTAACGTGACCCTCTCCACCTCCGGCGGCTACGAGCGCTATTTCGAGGAGGACGGGGTGCGCTACCACCATATCATCGACCCTGAGACGGGCTATCCGGCGGATTCCGGCCTGCTGTCTGTCACCGTTGTCTCCGCCGACCACCTGCTGGCCGACGCCCTCTCCACTGCCCTGTTTGTGGCGGGGCCGGAGGAGGCGCTGGACTTCTGGCGGAGCCGGGACGACTTCGAGCTGGTGCTTTGCACCGACCAGGGAGAGCTCCTGGTAACCGAGGGGCTGGAGGACGTTTTTACCTTTGCCGGGGCAGACAGGGGGTATACCTATGAGATCGCCCGCCGCTGAGCGCCGCCGGCCCACGCTGCCGGACGGCGTGGTGGCCCTGCTGGTGGCCGCTGCTGCCGTGGCGCTGCTTTTTTTTCTTCAGCCGGAGGAGAGCAACTTTTTGACCGCCTCCGTCGTCTTAGAGGGTGAGACCATCGCGGAATATGAGCTAAGCACCCTCACCGGTCCCGTCACCCTGGTGGTGGACGAGGCCCCCTATCCCCTGACGATCCAGGCCGAGCCAGGGCGCATCCGCATCACGGAGAGTGCGTGTCCCAGCCAGGACTGCGTTCACACCGGGTGGATCAGCCGGGCCGGACAGCAGATCATCTGCCTGCCCGACAAGCTGGTGATCTCCCTGTCCGGCAGCGGCAGCCAGGAGTTTGACGCAATCAGCGGCTGAAAAGTTCCCGCTGTTTTCTCATTCTGAAAGGAGGCGCTCCCCCTTGTCCTCATCCCTGCGGCGGCTGACCCGCTGCGCGGTGCTTACCGCCCTGGCGCTGGCCCTCTCGGTGGCGGAGGGGCTGGTTCCGCTGACCATTCTCTTCCCCCTGCCCGGCCTGCGGCTGGGACTGGCCAATCTGGTCACCGTCTATGCCCTTTGCCGCCTGTCCGGGCGGGAGGCCCTGCTGATTCTGGCCGCCCGCTGCCTTCTGGGCGCCCTGCTGGGGGGCAATCTGATGGCCCTGGCCTTCTCCCTCACCGGCGGGCTGCTGGCCCTGGGCGTCATGGCCCTGCTGCTGCGGTGCAGCTTTCTCTCCCTCTTTGGGGTGTCCATCGCCGGGGCCGCCGCCCACAACACCGGCCAGATTCTGGCCGCCATGGCAGTACTGGGCAGCCGGGCCCCGCTGGTGTACCTGCCGCCCCTGCTGCTTTGCTCCCTGGTCACCGGGGCCGTCACCGGCGGCGCGTCCATGCTGCTGGTTCACCGGATTCCCCTTCCGGGTGACATAAAATCGTAAGGATTTTGTCATCCTTTTGTTGTTTCCTTTTGCCGCCCGGTGTCGTAAGATAACAACTACAGAGATATTATGTGGGAGGAACCATACCAATGAGCCATATCATGCCAAAAGCCGTTGCCCTGGCGCTGGCCTGCGCCCTGACGCTCCCCCTGGCCGCCTGCGGCGGGGACAAAACCAACCAGCCGTCCCCGGACACTACCCCTGTAGCCGCGGCCACACCGGAGCCCACCCCCACCCCCGCGGCCGATCCCTACGACGCGGTGCGCACCTACTGGAGCGAGGACCAGCTCACCCAGGCCTGGGGCCCCGACCAGGCGGTGGAGCACCTGTTTTTCCACCCCGTCATCGCCTATCCTGAGTATGCCTTTTCCGACGCAGTGCCCTACGACCGCCAGGTGGGGCTGGACGAGTGGATGGTGACCGCGGACGAGTACAAAAAGATCCTTCAGAGCGTCTACGACAAGGGCTACATTCTGGTCAACATGGGGGACGTGTGGAGTGAAGTCACCGGCGAGGACGGCGTCACCCGCATGGAGCGGAACACCCTCATGCTCCCCGAGGGAAAAAAGCCCCTCATTATCTCCTTTGATGATGTAAACTATTACGACTACATGCTGGCTGAGGGCTTCACCTCCAAGCTGGTGCTGGGAGACGACGGCCAGATCTGGGCCCAGTGCACCGATCCCAACACCGGCGAGACCTTCCTCACCCAGGATCTGGACGCTACCCCGATCCTGGACCAGTTCGTGCTGGAGCACCCCGACTTCTCCCTCAACGGGGCCAAGGCCATCTTCTCCCTCACCGGCTACCAGGGCATCCTGGGCTACCGTACCCAGAACGACATCGACATCGCCGCCGACGATCCCCGCCGCCCCGCCTTTGACGCCAACCGTCAGGCGGAGATCGAGGCCGTCAAGCCGGTCATCGAGCGGCTCAAGGAGACCGGCTGGACCTTCGGCTCCCACACCTGGGGCCACATCCGCCTGGACAGCCGCCCCCTGGAGTCCGTGCAGCGGGACACCGTCCGCTGGGCGGAGGAGGTGGGCTCCCTGGTGGGCCCCACCAACATCCTGTTCTACCCCCACGGCGGCCGCCCCGACGGGGACGACTGGCACTCCACCGGCCCGGTGTTCCAGTATCTCCAGAGCCAGGGCTTCCGCATCTTCGCCAGCGTGGGCATCAACTCCTTCTCCTACATCAAGAAGGACATTTCCGCCGTCATCTGCGACCGGCTCCACCCCGACGGCACCACCCTGCGCAACGGCAAGGCCCTGGAGTGGTACAGCCAGTTCTACGACGCGCGGGAGATCATTGATCTCGATGTGCGCCCCGACCTGGGCGTTACCTGGTAAGGGAACCTACAGCAGCGCCCCCGTCCGGCCGATGCCGGGCGGGGGCGTTTTTTCGGCTTGACTTTCCCCGGATACCGTGGTAGTATAATCACCCTTTACCGCGGCTGGGAAAGGAATGGAACGCTATGATACCACACTGGAAGCAAAAATTCGCCCTCCTCTGGACAGGGCAGGCCCTGTCCATCCTCAGCAGCATGATTTCGCAGTACGCCCTCATTTGGTACCTGACCGACCTGACCGGCTCCCCCGCGGTCCTCTCCCTGGCCACCATGGCGGCGCTGGTCCCACAGGGAATCCTGTCCCTCTTCACCGGAACCTTTGCCGACCGCTTCGACCGGCGCTGGATCATGATAATCTCTGACGGGGCCATCGGGCTGGTGTCCCTGATGCTGGCGGCCGCCGCCTTTGCCGCTCCTCTTCCGGTGGCCCCTATCCTGGCGGTGGCCGCGCTGCGCAGTGTGGGCGGCGCCTTTCATGCCCCCTGCATCCAGGCCATCACGCCCCTGTTGGCCCCTCCCGATGCCCTGACCCGGTGCGCCGGTTGGAGCCAGGGCATCCAGACCGTCTCCATGCTCCTCTCCCCCGCGCTGGCCGCTGTTCTTTATGCCCGCATCCCCCTGGCTTGGATCCTCCTGCTGGACACCCTGGGGGCCGCCTTTGCCATCGCCGGAGTACAATTGGCCCGGCTGCCCGCCCTGCGGGCCGAAGCACAGGGCCGGCCGCTCCGGCTCTGGCAGGACACCCGCGAGGGGCTCGCTGTGCTGCGTTCTCACCGCTGGCTGTGGGAGCTGTCCCTCATCTGTGCCCTGTTCTCAATGGCCTTCCTGCCGGTATCCGCCCTATTTCCCCTAATGAGCATGGAGTATTTCGGAGGGGACTCCGCCGCTGCCGCTCTGGTGGAAACCCTGTTTTCTGCCGGAATGCTGGCCGGATCGGTGCTCCTGGGCCTGTGGGGAGGTACCCGGAACAAAATCATCACCATGACGGCGGCAGTGCTGGGACTGGGGCTCACCCTGGTGCTGGCCGGCTTGCTGCCCCCCTCCGGCTTCCGGGCGTTTGCTGGCCTGTCCCTGCTGATGGGCCTGTCCGCTCCCTTTTTCAACTCGGTGTTCATGGCCCTGATCCAAACCAAGGTGGAGCCGAAGTACCTGGGCCGTGTGCTGGGCCTCACCGGGGCCATCATGACACTGGCCTCCCCCCTGGGGCTGGGACTCACCGCCCTGTTCGCCGATGCCACCGGCGTTCCCCTCTGGTTCCTGCTGGCCGGGGCAATCACTCTGACCTGCGGCGGGCTGATGCTCCTGCTCCCGTCGGTGCGCACCTGCGGCCGTCCCTGATTGCGCTGACACGGAAAACGTGGTATAATGGCTTACACCTTTTATACCACGTTTTGATAAGGAGGTTTCCCTATGACCGACCAGGAACTGGTGGAGCTGGCCTTTACCATGCTGGAGCGCTCCTATGTCCCCTACTCCCATTTCCCGGTGGGCGCAGCCCTGGAGTGCGCCGACGGGACGGTGTTCACCGGCTGCAATGTGGAAAACGCGGCCTACGGCTCCTCCATCTGCGCTGAACGCACCGCCTTGGTGAAGGCGGTGAGCGAGGGGCACCGGGACGATTTCACCCGCATCGCCGTGGTGGGCAACTCCACCGAGCCCTGCTGGCCCTGCGGCGCATGCCGCCAGATGCTCTATGAGTTCGCCCCCGGGCTCACCGTACTGGTGGCGCAGAGGGATCACAGCTTCGTGAAGCTGCCCCTGTCGGAGCTGCTGACCCACGGCTTCGGCCCCAAGTCTCTGGGGTAAGTTCCGCGCCCCTCTTGACAGAGGGGCGCGGCTGTGCTATTTTAAACATACCGACGGTATGTATGCAAAGGAGGGGGCCCCATGGCCCGCAACAAGCATCCAGAGGAGACCGTGGCCAAAATTCTGGACGTGTCCATGCGCCTGTTCACCGAGCAGGGCTACGAGCACACCACCATCCAGGACATTGTGGACGCCCTGGGCATGTCCAAGGGGGCCATCTACCACCACTTCAAGTCCAAGGAGGATATCCTGGACCGGATCAACGACCGCTACTACGAAAACCTGGAGTGGTTCTCCGACCCCGCCAAGCTTCCCGGCCGGAACGGCTTGGAAAAACTGCGCCACGCCTTCCGCCACTTTCTCACCGACCCGGCCAAGCGGGAGGTAGACCGGCTGGCGATCCACCACATTGTAAAGAACCCCAAGATTGCCCTGCTCACGCTGGAATCCACCTTTCGGGACGCCGCTCCCTATGTGGAGGGGATGATCCGGCTGGGCATGGCCGACGGGTCCCTGCCCGGCGTGACCCACCCCCACGAGATCGCGGAGGTGCTCATGCTTCTGACCAACGTGTGGACGGGTATGTTCCCCGGCAGCCGGGAGGAATTCGCCGCCAAGCTGCGCTTCTGCGGGGAATTTCTGGACCGCTTCGGCCTGCCCGTGCTGGACGAGGCCCTCCAGGCCGACGCGCTGAATTACTATGACCAGGTGCTCCAGGACGATTGAGCCGCCCGCTCCTCCACCGCCCCTGCGGGGGCGGTTTTTCCGGGCAAGATACATACCAACCGCCGGTATCAAAAAGAAAGGTGGATTTCTATGAAGAAAACATGGCTTCTCCCCGCCCTGGCCCTGGCGGCCCTCGCCGCCTGCGTTCTGCTCCGGACGCGCCGCTCAGACGGCGCGCCCGCCGCCCGAAAGGAGCCGCCCTATGCGCTCTGACCGCCTGTTTTCCCGCGACTTCACCCTCATGGTCGCGGGCCAGATCATCTCCCTGTTCGGCAACGCCATCCTCCGCTTCGCCCTGTCCCTCTATGTGCTGGACACCACCGGCTCCGCCGCCGCCTTCGGCGGCATCCTGGCCGTGTCCATGGTACCCACCATCCTCTGCTCCCCCCTGGGGGGCGTCCTGGCCGACCGCGTCCCCCGGCAGCGCATCATGTGGGGGCTGGACTTCTTCACCGCCGCCCTGGTGCTGGGGTACGGCCTGTTCTTTGCCAGCCGGGGCACGGTTCTGGCCGTCGGGGTGCTGATGGTGCTTCTGGCAGCCATTCAGGCCCTCTACCAGCCCTCGGTGCAGGCCAGTATACCCGCCCTGGCGTCGGAGGAGCACCTGCCCGCCGCCAACGGCGTGGTGGCCCAGGTACAGGCCCTGGCCAATCTGCTGGGCCCCATCCTGGGCGGTATGCTCTACGGCTGGGTTGGCCTGCTCCCCATGGTGGCGGTGGGCGGGGCCTGCTTCTTCTGCTCGGCTGTGATGGAGCTCTTTCTCCGCATCCCCTTCCAGCGACGAACCCTCGCCGGCCCGCCGCTGGCCGCCCTGTGGAGGGATCTCCGGGACGCGGGCCGATTCCTGACCCGGGAGCAGCCCGGCCTGCTGCGGGTGCTGGCCCTGGTGGCCCTGCTCAACCTCTTCCTCTCCGCCCTGCTGGTGGTGGGCCTGCCCTATCTGGTGAAAATCAGCCTGGGCCTGTCCTCCCTGCACTACAGCTTTGCCGAGGCCGCCCTCAGCCTGGGCTCCATCGTGGGCGGGCTTCTCTCTGGGCTGGTGCTCCGCGGCGCGGATATCCGCCGGGCCTGGCGGTTTCTGCTGGGCACCTCCCTGCTGCTGCTCCCCATGGCCCTGGCTCTGGCGCTGGGAATTCCGTCCCTGGCCGCCTATGGAGTCATCCTGGTCTCCGTTTTGCTGGGCATGGCCTGCGCCATGCTGTTTACCGTCTCCGCCCAGACCTATCTTCAGCGGGCCACGCCGCCCCACCTGCTGGGCAAGGTGGCCTCCTTTGTGGCAGCTATTTCCACCTGTGCCATGCCTCTTGGGCAGGCCTTGTACGGCCTGCTGTTCGATGCCCTTCAGGCCCACGTCTGGGTGGTGGTGGCGCTGGGCATGGGGGCCAGCCTGCTGGTGACCTTTTCCTCCGTCCGGGCCCTGGGCCGCCTCCCCGCCCTTGACGAAGCCCCCTCCGGCGGGTATACTGAACAGAGTTTGGATTCCTAGGAGGGGTTTCATGGAGGGCAACCGGGTCTATCTGGCCGCCTGTCCGGACTATGGACAGGCGGAGGCAAAGCTGCGTGAGGCGGTGGACGCCCTGGGCGGGATGGAGCGTTTCGTCCGGCCGGGGGAGCGCATCCTGCTCAAAGCCAACCTGCTCCGGGCCGCGCCGCCGGAGAGCGCCATCTGCACCCACCCGGCGGTGGCTGCTGCGGCGGCGAAGCTGGTGGCGGAGGCGGGGGGCACGGCGGTGATCACCGACAGCCCCGGCGGGGCCCTCCACAAGGAGGCCGTCCTGCGGGGCCTGTACGAAAAGACCGGCATGGCCCAGGCCGCCGCCGCTTCCGGGGCGGAGCTGTGCTATGACGCCTCCACCCGCACGGTGTCCCTCCCTGCGGGACGGGTGCTCAAGCAGGCGGAGGTGATCGCCCCGGTGGCGGAGGCCGACGGGGTGTTTGACCTGCCCAAGCTCAAGACCCACGTACTTATGAGCATGACGGGAGCGGTGAAAAACCTGTTCGGCGTGCTCCCCGGCCTGTCCAAGGTGGGCTACCACGCCACCCATCCCAGCCAGGAGCAGTTTGCCGACGTGCTGCTGGATCTGGCGGAGTACGTCAGGCCCCGGCTGAGCATCATGGACGGGGTGCTGGCCATGGAAGGGGACGGCCCCGGCGCCTCCGGCACCCCCAGGCACGCCGGAGTGCTGCTGGTGTCCGACAGTCCCCTGGCCCTGGACACGGCGGCCGCCGCCCTCATCGGACTGCCCCGCGCCTCCAATCCGGTTCTGCTGGCCGCGCAGCGCCGGGGCCTGCGGCCCAGTTGCATTGAGGAGGTGGAGCTGCTGGGCGAGCCGCTGGAGGCCCTGCGGATGGACGACTACCGCTTCCCCAGCCGCATCAAGGGCAACCTGATGGAGTTTCTGGGGCCCCTGGCCGGGCCCGCCGGCAAGCTGTGCAAAAGGGTGCTCTCCCAGACCCCAAAGATCCGCGCCGACGCCTGTGTGGGCTGTGGCATCTGCAAGAGCGCCTGCCCAGGGAAGGCCATCTCGATGGACGGCCCCGGCGGAAAGGCCCGCATCGACCCCAGGGCCTGTATCCACTGCTACTGTTGCCACGAACTCTGCCCCCAGAAGGCCGTGGCCCTCCGGCAGAACTGGCTGGGCCGTTATTTGAAATAAAATGGTTTTGTATGATTTTCTTCTCACCGGAGATACTAGTCACGGTATCTCAATGTGAGGAGGCAGTACAACCCATGATTTTAGATAAGATTGCCCTGATTCTCGCCATTATCGGCGGGCTGAACTGGGGCAGCATCGGCCTGTTCCAGTTCGATTTCGTCGCCGCTCTGTTCGGCGGACAGGACAGCGCTTTCAGCCGCGTGATCTTCGCGCTCGTGGGCCTGGCGGCGCTCTGGTGCATTTCGCTCCTGTTCCGCGACACCCACGGCAAGGAATAAAAAGCCAAGGCCCTCTGCACAAGAGGGCCTTGACTTTTTTTACGCTTTGCCATATACTACACCCCAGGGGGGTGTTAACCGCATGATGGCAGATGAAAAGAAAGTCCTCCGCCTCCTCAAGACCGCCCGCGGGCAGATGGACGGCATCATTAAGATGGTGGAGGAGAACCGCTACTGCATCGACATATCCCAGCAGCTCATGGCCACCGAGGCCATTCTCAACCGCGCCAACAAGGAAATTTTGGCCGCCCACCTGAAGCACTGTGTGCAGGAGGCCGCCAGCGATGCCGAGCGCGGACAGAAGATCGATGAGTTCGTGGCCACCCTGGGCCGTATTTTGAAGTAGGGGCGGCCCTTGAACCCTCACGCACATTAGAAAGTCTGGTGAACCCTATGAAGCAGAAATTCAATGTTACAGGCATGACCTGTTCCGCCTGCTCCGCCCACGTGGAGAAGGCGGTGCGCCAGGTGGAGGGTGTGGACAGCGTCAGCGTCAACCTCCTGGGCAACTCCATGCTGGTAGAGTACGGCGGCAAGACCGGGCCGGAACAGATCATTCAGGCGGTGACGGACGCCGGGTACGGCGCCTCCCTCCCCGGCCCCGCCGGGAAGGCCGCCCCGGCCGCCCGGCCCGCCGACGCCATGGAGGAGGAGCTGGCAGGGATGAAGCGCCGCTTCCTCACGTCCTTAGTGTTTCTGGCGCCCCTGTTCTACATCGCCATGGGGCACATGATGGGCTGGCCCCTGCCCGCCTTCTTCCACCAGCCGTCCAACGCCCTGGTGGTGGCCTTCCTCCAGTTCCTGCTCACCCTGCCCATCCTGTATATCAACCGCAAATACTATACGGTGGGCTTCAAGACCCTGTGGCACCGCGCGCCCAACATGGACTCACTCATCGCCCTGGGCTCCTCCGCCGCGGTGCTCTACGGCGTGGCGGCCCTGTTCCTCATCGCCTGGCACCTGGGCCGGGCGGCCTATGGCGCGGGCGACGCGGCCGCCGAGCTGGCCCAGGTGGAACACTGGGCCATGGATCTCTACTTTGAGTCCGCGGGCATGATCCTCACCCTGATCACCCTGGGCAAGTGGCTGGAGACCCGCTCCAAGGGCAAGACCAGCCAGGCCATCACCCGCCTGATGGATCTGGCCCCCAAGACCGCCATGGTGCTGCGGGACGGCGCGGAGGTAGAGGTACCCGTGGAGGACGTGGCGGTGGGCGACCTCATCGTGGTCCGCCCCGGCGGCCGCATCCCGGTGGACGGGGTGGTCACAGAGGGGGCCTCCTCGGTGGATGAGTCCGCCCTCACCGGCGAGAGCCTGCCCGTGGAGAAGCTGCCCGGCGCCAAGGTGGCCGCCGCCTCCATCAACAAGTCCGGCTCCTTTACCTTCCGGGCCACCCGGGTGGGGGAGGACACCACGCTGGCCCAGATGATCCGTCTGGTGGACGAGGCGGCCTCCTCCAAGGCCCCCATCGCCAAGCTGGCCGACAAGGTGGCGGGGGTATTCGTCCCCGTGGTCATCGCTATTGCCGTCGTCACCGCCGCTGTTTGGCTCATCGCCACCGGCGGGGACGTGACCCGGGCCCTCACCGCCGGGGTGGCGGTGCTGGTCATCTCCTGCCCCTGCGCCCTTGGATTGGCCACCCCCGTGGCCATCATGGTGGGCACCGGCAAGGGCGCGGAGAACGGCATCCTGATCAAGTCCGCCGAGGCGCTGGAGACCCTGCACACCGTCCAGACCGTGGTGCTGGACAAGACGGGCACCCTCACCCAGGGCAAGCCGGTGGTCACCGACTGCCGCCCCGCCCCAGGTGTGACGGAGGAGGAGCTTCTGTGCCTGGCCGCCTCCCTGGAGAAGCCCTCCGAGCACCCCCTGGCCGACGCCATCACCGCCGAGGCTCAGGCCCGGAACATCCCCCTGGCCCCTGTGGAGGACTTTCTGGCCACCCCGGGCCGGGGTATCCGCGGCGTCATCCAGGGCCAGCAGCTCCTGGCGGGCAACCGGGCCATGCTGGAGGAGGCCGGCGTCCCGCTGGACGGCTTCGACGCGGTAGCGGAGGGGCTGGCCCAGGCGGGCAAGACGCCGCTGTACTTCGCCGGGGACGGCCGGATGCTGGGCGTGGTGGCGGTGGCCGACACCCCTAAGCCCACCAGCGCAGAGGCTGTCCGCGCCTTCCAGGCCATGGGCATCGACGTGGTCATGCTCACCGGCGACAACGCCCGCACCGCCGAGGCGGTGGGCCGCCAGCTCGGCGTGAACCGGGTGGTGGCAGAGGTGCTGCCCCAGGACAAGGAGAAGACCGTGGCAGAGCTCCAGGCCCAGGGCAAGCGGGTGGCCATGGTGGGCGACGGCATCAACGACGCCCCCGCCCTGGCCCGGGCCGACGTGGGCCTGGCCATCGGCGCGGGCACCGACGTGGCCATCGAGTCGGCCGACGTGGTGCTCATGAAGAGCGATCTGCTGGACGCGGTCACCGCCGTCCAGCTCTCCAGGAAGGTCATCCGCAACATCAAGGAGAACCTGTTCTGGGCCTTCATCTACAACATTATCGGCATACCCCTGGCCGCCGGGGTGTGGTATCCCCTGTTCCAGCTCCAGCTCTCCCCCATGTTCGGCGCGGCGGCCATGAGCCTGTCCTCCGTGTGCGTGGTGTCCAATGCCCTGCGCCTCAAGTTCTTCCGCCCGGAGCGCCGGGAGTCCCCCGCCGCCCCGGTTTCAGAAGGAACCCCCAAATCTGTGGAAACGAAAGGAACGAGTGCTATGACCAAGACCATGAGCATCAACGGCATGATGTGCGCCCACTGCCAGGCCCACGTGGAGAAGGCCCTCAACGCCATCGACGGCGTGGAGGCCAAGGTGAACCTGGAGGCCAAGACCGCCACCCTTACCCTGTCCAAGGACGTGTCCGACGACGTGCTCAGGGGCGCTGTCACGGAGGCGGGCTACGAGGTGGTCTCCATTCAGTAACAGCCCTCCCAGGAAAAGGGCCCGGTGCAGACTGCACCGGGCCCTTTTTTGGTATTTTCATTTGCTTTTATAGTTCCTGGTATGTGGGCACATTCTCCTGTTTTCGATAAAATAAAAGTTTCAGATCAAAAAAAGGAGGACGGAACGTGGCTGGAACAATCTACGGCTATATCCGAGTCAGTACCCGGGAACAGAACGAAGACCGGCAGCGGCTGGCTTTGGCTGCCCTGCCGGTGCCGGAGGAGAACATCTATATGGACAAGCAGTCCGGCAAGGACTTTGAGCGCCCCCAGTACCGACGGCTGGTGCGCCGCCTGCGGCGGGATGATCTTCTGTATGTCAAAAGCATCGACCGACTGGGGCGCAACTACAGCGAGATTCTGGAACAGTGGCGGATGCTCACCAAGGAAAAGGGCGTGGACATCGCCGTACTGGACATGCCCCTTCTGGACACCCGGCGAGGCAAGGATTTGATGGGCACCTTTCTCAGCGACATTGTGCTCCAGGTGCTCTCCTTCGTGGCGGAAAACGAGCGCGACAACATCCGCCAGCGGCAGGCGGAGGGTATCGCGGCAGCCAAGGCCCGGGGCGTACGCTTTGGCCGCCCTCCCCTTCCCCTCCCAGACAATTTCCACATGCTCCATCAGGCCTGGCGGGGCCAAAAAATAACACTCCGACAGGCGGCCAGGGCCTGCGGAATGCCCACAGGGACCTTCTATTCCAAGGCAATAAAACTGGAAACACCGGACTAAACAAATGGAGGTATTTCCGAAAATTTGAAAACCTGTACTTTTTTAAAAATTTAACTCTGTCCCCATATTTCCGAATATGCTGCGTGTTTTACAAGAAATCAATTAGTAGCAACAAGTTATTTAAATCATAAAATGAAGCTGAAAAAGTACACTTTTTCAAACAATTAAAGCTGGTTTTGAGATTCTCTGTTCTCCAATCTTTAATCGGAGCAATTTGGGTTCAAATTAAGCCTTTGCTACAATTTTTTTAATTTTAAAAGGTACACGTTTTCAAACAGAAAGGAGGGCGCGGCGCAGCAGCCAATTCGCGTTCAAGGATGCATCTGTTATGAGAGATAGAGAATAAAGGAGAACATGCCTTATGAGAACACAGGAAAAGCGTGCAACACGGTTTCGCTCCATCCAGACCTCACTTATATTCGTTATCGTACCGGTAGTTATTATATCCATGGCAGTCCTCTCGCTGATGGGATACCTGAGCTCCAAGGCCATCATCCAAACCAGCGCGGGCAACGAAATGTCCCAGTGCCTTTCGGTAGCCATGGGTTCCATCGAAATGTCGCTGTCCAATAACCGCATGGTTGCTGAAACTATGGCGCGCGGCGTGGAGGCTATCCAAAGGCAGGCTGTAAAGGGGGATCAGACCGCGTCAGATTGGGATGCGGCAGCCTATCAGGAAATTCTGACCTCCTTTGTGGGGAGCAACCCGGAGACGTTCGGCGGCGGGATTTGGTTCGAGCCCTACCAGTACCGACCGGAGCAGCGGTATTTCTCTCCCTATTGCATGCGCCAGAATGGAGCCGTCACTTATGTAGACAACTATTCTCTGGGGGAGGGCGTCTATTATACCGACCAGGATTGGTACACAAACGCCGCCAATACCACTCAAAAGTCCGTTTGGTCTGCTCCATATTACGATGAATTTGCCCAGATTTCCATGGTGACCTCCTCCGCACCGATCTACGACGAGACCGGCCGCCTGCTGGGAGTCGCCACAGCGGATATTGACCTGACTCAGATGCAGCAGATGGTGCTCTCGCTGGACGTTGTGGCCAACGGCCGTGCCTTTCTGATTGATGATACTGGGGTATACATTGCAGACGAGGACAGCGAGAAGCTCCTGTCCGCCAACATATTGGAGGATGACAACCCTTCATTCGCCGCGCTTGGGCGGCAGATTCTGAGCCAGCAGGAGGGCTCCGGCAGCTACACGGCAGACGGTCAAACCTATCTGGCCTGGTACCGCCAGATCCCGGACAGCGGCTGGTATATCGTCACCACAGCCTCGGAGCAGGAGCTGATGGCGGACGCCCATACGCTTGGCATCACGCTTTCCATCCTGTGCGCGGTATTTGCCGCCCTTCTGTTTTTCATCCTTCTGGCCTATCTCCGGCGGAGCATCGTCCGGCCCCTCCACACCCTCCAGGCTACCACACAGAAAATCGCGGACGGAAACCTGTCTGTGGAGATCCCGCGCAATTCCAAATATGAATTTGGGGCTGTAAGCCTTTCCCTGGAGCAGATGGTGGAGCGGTTAAGGCTGTATATTGATTACATCTCCGAGATATCTGCTGTTCTGACCCAAATGGCGGACGGAGACTTTTCCTTTGCCCTCCAGCATGATTACGCCGGAGAATTCTCCTCCATCAAGGAGGGGCTCCTCAACACGAGAGGCCGGGTATCCGATGCACTGAAATCCATCGCGTCGTCTGCGGACCAGGTGAGCTCCGGAGCAGAACAAATTGCCATCAGCGCCCAGTCCCAGGCGCAGGGAGCCACCGAGCAGGCATCCAGCGTCCAGCAGTTGGCTGCCATGATGTCGGAAATGGAGCACGATGTCGATCTGAACACGGAAAAAATCACTGAGGTCAACCAAAAAATGCAGGAGGTTTCACAGGAGGTTCAGGAGGGCGGCCGCAAAATGGAGCGCATGCTGACGGCTATGGATGAGATCACCTCTACCTCCAATGAAATCGGGCAGATTGTCAAAAATATTGAGGATATCGCCTTCCAGACCAATATTCTCGCCCTGAACGCGGCGGTAGAGGCCGCCCGTGCCGGCAGCGCCGGAAAAGGCTTTGCAGTGGTGGCGGACGAGGTACGGAGCTTAGCCGGCAAGACCGCAGCGGCATCCAAGGAAACTGCGGAGCTGATCGCCAATGCCCTCTCAGTGGTGGAGAAGGGCAAGGCTCTCGCCGATGAAACCGCCGCTTCCTTCCGACTCGTCACCCAAGGGGTTACCCTGGCGTCCGACAGCGCCCAGGTCATCAGTGAGCTCTCCCAACAGCAGAAGTCTTCCATTCACCAGGCCAAGGCAGGATTTGACCAGATCTCCAGTGTTGTACAGACCAGCTCCGCTACGGCGGAGGAGAGCGCCGCCGCCAGCGAGGAGCTGTCCGGACAGGCTGAGCTGTTGAAGGAGCAGGCTGCGAAATTCAGGCTGCATACCGAGGAACTGTAACCGTCCTTCCCCCGCCGGAGTCTTGTGGCAGGCTGTACAGACCCTCCCTCCCCTTCCAGAACTTCTGCATTGAAATGCTCCTACTGTTTTAGTATGATAACACCACAGCCCGCGCCGGACGCCGGCCGGGACGTTCAACAAAAAGGAGCATCATCTATGCGAAAGATTCCTGCCGCCCTGCTCTCCCTGGCCCTGACGGCCTCCCTGACCGCCCCGCTGGCCTCGGCCGCCGGAACCGGAAGCACTCTGCCGGAGCTGGACGGCCACTGGAGCCAGTCCGCCTTCGAGCGCTGGCACGCCTACGGCATTGTAGAGGGTGACAGCCGCGGCATGCGTCCCGACGCCAACATGACCGTGGGCGAGTTTGCCGCCATTCTGAGCCGCGCGATGGGCTACACCGAGACTGTGGAGAACCCCTATGCCGATCTGAAGGGCACCGAATGGTACGCCCCCTACATCCTCCAGCTTACCGCCGCCGGGATTCTCCAGGGCGACGGCACCAACTGCAACGCCGAGGAGCCCATGAACCGGGAGCGGGCCACCGTGCTCTTTGCCCGGGCCCTGGGCATCCGTCCCACCGCCCAGCCGGATCTGAGCGGCTTTGTGGACGGCAAGGACGCCGCCGACTGGTCGGCCGGGTACATTGACGCCATGGCGAAGGATGGCATCATCCAGGGCGTGGGCAACCAGACTCTGGCCCTCGGGTCCAGCATCACCCGCGGCTCCGTGGTCAAAATACTGGACAGCTCCGTGGCCGAATATGCCGTGGAGGAGGGCGCCACCATCGACCAGGATGTGGACGGCATCCTGCTGGTGGCCGCCGATGATATCACCGTGGACGGCGCCGCCGTGTCCGGCAATCTGCTTGTAGCCCCCAAAGCCGGCGAGGCCAATCTGACCGTGAAGAACGCCAGGCTGGAGCGGGATCTGCGGGTTTCCACCCACGGCGCCACCCTGACTGTGGCCGATTCCCAGGTGGAGGGCGACGTGGCCCTCTCCGGTGACCGCGCCAGCCTGACCCTGGGCAGCGGCGCGCAGCTTGCCCGTCTGGCTGTGGACGGGGCCGGCAGCTCCGTGGCCGTGGAGAGCGGCGCCTCTGTGGAGACCCTGACCGCCCGCGCCGCCGTCAAGGTGGACAACCAGGGCGCCATTAACAAGGCGGAGGTACAGGCCGACAACGTGGTGCTTGACGGCAAGCGTCCCGCCCACGTGGAGGTCGCCGACGATGTGGCCCCGCCCCAGAACAGTGAGGGCGAGGAGGTCACCGGCTCCGAGGACAGCCAGGAACCCGGTCAGGGTGGCGGCGGTTCCGGCGGGGGCGGCGGCTCCGTGTCTGAGGAGGCCGTAGCCGGTATCGTAGGCGTCCGCCCTGTGGATCAGGACGGGGTCGAGGAGGACATGCCCTCCGTCACCGCCAAGGCCACCAAGAAAACCGGGGAGAACTTTGTCCGCATCGCCCTGTCCACCGACGGCGTGGTGCCCATCCACCAGAGCGAGGGTGCCGGCAAGGGCGCCTGGGTAGGCGTGGCCATCGAGGCCCCCGAGGGCTATGAGCAGGGCACCTTCCAGTACCACTTCGGCACCGAGGCCAGCGCCGAGGCCACCCAAAGCGCGGCCATCACGGAGGACTCCTCCATCGGCCAGGGCAAGTATGCGGTGTTCTTCCTCAACGCCTCCTCCACCGCGCCCAAGACCCACATCACCGTGAAGTGGGAGGGACAGGAGGCCGTGCAGTACGTGGTGGACCTGTCCGGCGTGCAGACGCCCGCCGTCAAGCTGACCGGCGTGACCGTCTCCACCCACGAGATGCCCTCCGGGGTCTCCTCCACCGCCGAGGGCCTGAGCTTTGACGGCAGCACCGCCCTGGTGCAGAACGGCGGCAGCGGTACCCTGACCCACACCCAGGTGGCCTCTATGGGCGGCGGCGGCGAGTATACCGTCTACTACACCGTGCCCCAGGCCATCCCCGGCGGCACCCTCCAGTTTGACAAAATTGCCCGCTCTGTCAACGGCGGCAAGTGGAACACCTGGGCCATGCCCAGCACCACCGAGGCCGATGCCGGCTCCGGCTGGTGGACCCGTGACGGCGAGAACTACTACTTCAAGTGGGGCGCCGTCTTCGCCGAGGAGGCGGAGGGGAGCTACCGGCTCAAGGACGGCGGCGTCTTTGACTACACCCTCTGCTTTATCGACACCGACGGCTCCCAGGACAATATCATCGCCACCTATACCTTCCAGATCGACCTGAGCGGCTACACCATCACTGCCGACGAATAATCTCCGAAGTGCCCCGGACAACGTCCGGGGCACTTTCTTTTCCCGCGGGCCTGTGGTATTATTAAGGGGTGAAAGGAGGCGCTGCCATGGCGTCACGCAGAAAACTTCCCCTTGTACTTTTTCTGATCACCCTCGTCCTTCTGGCCGGGGCGGTCGTTCTGCTCCTGCGGGGGCGTCCCGTCACGCTGGAGCGCATCGCGGCCCGGCAGGGCTACGACATCACCGGCCAGGAGGAGGCCACCGTCACCCTCACCCTTTCCAGGGAGCAGATGCCGAAGGGCTTTCCCGAGGAGGTCCCCATCAGCCAGGCTGAGGGAGAGCTGAAGCTCCCCCTGCTCCAGGACGGGGACACCACCTTCTATCTCACCGCCTTTGCCCGGTCTGACGAGGACCCCGGCACCCTCTACGCCGTCATTCAGCCGGAGCATCAGCTCTCCCGGGAAGGGGGACAGCTTCTCCTCCCCTACCGGATTGACGAGGATGGCGGCATCACCGCCCAGCTCCGGGTTTCCGACCTGCCCGTGCAGGCCGACGGAGAGGACCGCCCCGATGCGGCCCGGCTGGCCAGCCAGGGCCCGGGTGAACAGTTCGCCCTGTATGTAGACCGGGCTCTCTTTCTCCGCTCCGACGCCATCACCATCCAGCTCGGCAGCTTCTACCGGCTGACCTATGCGCCCGCCTGATTGGGGATTGGAGGTTTTTTATGTCCACTCTGCTGATTAAAAACGCCCGCTACATCGTCTCCTGCGACGACATCGACCGCCTGTATGAGCGGAGCAATCTGTTCATCCGGGACAACGCCATCGAGTACATCGGCCCCGAGCTGCGGCAGGCCGACCAGGTTATCGACGCCTCCCGCATGGTGGTCTACCCCGGCCTCATCAATACCCATCACCACCTATACCAGCTCTTTTCCCGCAATCTGCCCGAAGTGCAGCGGATGGAGCTCTTTCCCTGGCTGGTGACGCTGTACGATGTGTGGAAAAACCTGGGCGAAGATGTGGTGGCCACCTCCAGCCTGGTGGGCATGGCGGAGCTGCTCAAGACGGGGTGCACCACCTGCTTCGACCACCACTATGTCTTCCCCGCCCAGGCGGGGGATTTGATCGGCGCCCAGTTCCGGGCGGCTGAGCTGGTGGGCATGCGCTTCCACGCCTCCCGTGGCTCCATGGATCTCTCCCGGAAGGACGGCGGCCTGCCGCCGGACAGCGTGGTACAGACCATCGACCAGATTCTGGCCGACTCGGAGCGGCTGGTGCGGGTGTGGCACGACCCGTCCCGCTTCTCCATGCGCCAGGTGGCCCTGGCCCCCTGCTCCCCCTTCTCCGTGTCCACCGACCTGCTGCGGGAGAGTGCGCGCCTGGCCCGCTCCCTGGAGGTACGGCTGCACACCCACGTGGCGGAGACCAGGGACGAGGAGCAGTACACCCTGGAGCGGTTCGGCCTGCGCCCCCTTGCCTACCTGGAGGGGCTGGGCTGGACCGGCCCCGACGTGTGGTATGCCCATGGCATCCACTTCAACGATGACGAGCTGAAGGCGCTGGCCGCCACCGGTACCGGCGTGGCCCACTGCCCCATCTCCAACATGAAGCTCTCCTCCGGTGTGTGCCGGGTGCCTGAGATGCTCCGCCTGGGGGTGCCGGTGGGTCTGGCGGTGGACGGAGCCGCCTCCAACGACGGCTCCAACCTGCTGGAGGAGCTGCGGGTGTGCTACCTGCTCCACCGTCTCCAGTCCAGCCAGAACGCCCCCACCGGGTACGACATCCTCAAGCTGGCCACCCGCGGCTCCGCCCGCCTGCTGGGCCGGGACGACATCGGCTGCCTGGCCGCCGGCATGGCCGCCGACTGCTTCCTGATCAGCCTGGACCGCATTGAGCTGGCGGGCGCCCAGTTCGACCCCCTCTCCCTGCTGGGGACGGTGGGGCTCAAGGGCCCGGTAGATTATACCATCGTCAACGGCGTGGCCGTGGTGCAGAACGGGGAGCTGGTGACCGCCGACGAGGGGGAGCTGGCCGCCCGGGCCAATGCGGCGGTGTGCCGCTACCTGGGCCGTTGCTGAGCCCACGCCCGGAGGCCGGACGGTTTTTCTCCGCCCGGCCTCCGTTTTTTGTGCAGTTCGGCGCTTGTATTTCTGCCTCACAGGAGTAAAATGGTAGAGCTATGTAAAATTCATGTAAAGGAGGCGGGAGAATGCCGGAACAGGCACCGGCCCGCAGCAGCCTGCTCTTTTCCCGCGACGCACTGCTGCGGCTCATCATTCCCCTGGTCATTGAGCAGCTTCTGCTGATGACTGTCGGCATGGCGGACACCGTCATGGTCACCACCTCCGGCGAGGCCGCCGTATCCGGCGTCTCGCTGGTGGACAACATCAATACACTCATCATTCAGGTCTTTTCCGCCCTCTCCACCGGCGGCGCGGTGGTGGTCTCCCAGTATCTGGGGCGGCAGGACACCGACAACGCCAAGGCTGCCTCCAAGCAGCTTCTGTACGCCATGTGCGCCCTGTCCCTGCTGCTGATGGGGGCCGCGCTGGTGCTCCGGCAGCACATTCTGGCGTTGATCTTCGGCCGCGTGGAGGCCGACGTGATGGAGAACGCCCTGGTCTATTTCCTGCTCACCGCCACGGCCTACCCCTTCATGGGCATTTACAACGCCGGGGCCGCCCTGTTCCGGGCCATGGGCAACAGCAAGGTGTCCATGTTCTGCTCCCTGGTTGTGAATGTAATCAACATCACAGTCAATGCGGTGCTGATCTTCGGCTTCGGCATGGGGGCCGCCGGTGCCGGTATCGGCACCCTGGTCTCCCGCATCGCGGCGGCCGTCATTATCATGGCGCTGCTCAACCACCCCGACCATGTGCTCCGGGTGGAGGGTCTGCTGCGTTTTGAGTTCCGGGGCGCCATCGTCAAGCGCATCCTATTTATCGGCATCCCTAACGGTATGGAAAACGGCATGTTTCAGGCAGGCAAGCTGATGGTCCTCAACCTGATTACCACCTTCGGCACTTCCGCCGTGGCCGCCAACGCCATCGCCAACAGTGTGGCCGGGGTCATCAATGTGCCCGGCATGGCCCTGGGACTGGCCATCATTACCGTCATCGGCCAGTGTATGGGGGCTGGCGAGACAGGGCAGGCGGTCTACTACACCAAGCGTCTCGTGGGGGCCAGCTATCTTTGCATGCTGGTCATGAGCGCCGCCCTCTTCTTCTCGGCTGGGGGACTGGTCACCCTGTTTCACCTGAGCCCAGAGGCCTGCACCATGGCTGCCCAAGTGCTCCGGGCCTGCGCCGTGGGCAACGTCCTGTTCTGGCCCCTGGCCTTCACCCTTCCCAACTCCCTGCGGGCGGCTGGGGACGCCATCTTCACTATGGCGGTCTCCCTGGGCTCCATGTTTGTCTGCCGGGTGGTGCTCAGCTATGTGTTTGCCTGCGCCTGGGGCCTGAACCTGGGACTGCTTGGGGTATGGCTCGCCATGATCGCCGACTGGGTGGTACGGGCCGCATTCTTCCTGTTCCGCTACTGGCGGGGCAGATGGAAACGCATCCGCGTGATTTGACTGCACAAGGAGGGAATCGCATGGAACGCTTCCAAGATCCGGAGCGGCTGGCGGCCCTGTTTGCCCGCTGCCGGATTCCCGAGCGCCTTCCCTGGACCGCCGCCTATCCCTGGACACTTCAGTACTATGAGAAGGGAGAATACCTCTGCCGCCTGCGGGAACCCATGGAGAGCCTCTACCTGCTTCTGGAGGGCGGCATCCAGACCAGCCTGACCAACGCCGCCGGCCGCACCCGGCTGGTGGCCACCGCCCAGCCGGGGGAACTAGTGGGCGGCGACGTAGAGGTGGTGCTGGGCAACATCCAGGCCACCACCGACCAGCGCGCCCAGGAGGACGGCGCGCTGTGTGCGGCCCTCCCACTGGCGGAGTACCGGGAGGCTCTATGCTCCGACCTGGGGTTTCTGCGCTATGCCTCCCGGCGGCTGGCCCGCATTGTGGTAATGAATACCTTCCGCGCCACCAACGACCTGCTGCTTCCGCTGGAAAACCGTCTGGCCGCCTATCTGCTCTCCCAGGCGGAGGACGGCTGGTTCCATGGCACCCTGACCCGCACCGCCGAGACGCTGAGCACCAGCTACCGGCAGCTTACCCGGGTGATGAGCCGCTTTGCCCAGGCCGGATACCTCCGCCGTACCCCCGAGGGCTGGCGTCTGGAAGAGCCCGACGCGCTGCAGGCCCTGGCCGAAAGCGTGGAGCCCTCCCGCATTCTCTGAAAAAAGCCCCGCCGTTCCGATGGAACGGCGGGGCACTTTTCTTTCCTGGGGTAGGACATATGGCCTACCTTCCAGTGGAGAACATCTGCTAAAGTACAGGTATACTCCGTTACCGCTTTCCCTTGTCGTAGGGGATGCCCTCCGCCTTGGGAGCCCTGGACTTCTTGGAGGTGAAGGCCAGAACGACCAGCGTGATAATATAGGGCAGCATCCGGTAGAAGTGGGGGCTGATGCCGAGCTCGGCCAGCAGGAATACGCCGTCGCCGTTGATGTCGATGCTGGCATAGGAGGCGGCGATGCACTTGAACAAGCCGAACAGCAGGGCCGCGCCGGCGATGTTCAAAGGTTTCCAGTTGCCGAAGATCATAACGGCCAGCGCCAGGAAGCCGAAGCCGGCCACGTCGCCGGTAGAGGCGCAGTTGGCGGTGGTGAGAGCGTAGACGAAGCCGCCCATGCCCGCCAGGGCGCCGGAGATTGTGGTGCCGGCGTAGCGCATCACATAGACGTTGATGCCCAGGGAGTCGGCCGCCTGTGGATTCTCACCACAGGAGCGCAGCCGCAGTCCGAAGCGGGTCTTGTAGAGCAGGATGGACAGCACCACAAACAGGATAATACAGATGTAGGTGGCCAGATATGCCTTGTTGATGAAGGTGTCTCCGAAGAAGCCCATTTCGTCGCTGCGGCCGTAGCCGAAGAAGCTCTTTTTGAGCATGAACCAGCTTGCCGCGTCGCCCTCCGCCATCTGCAGGGTGTTCTGGTTGGCGATGATGCGGATGAAGAACAGCACCAGGGCGGGGGCCATCAGGTTCAGTGCGGTACCGCCGATGGTCTGGTCCGCCTTCAGGTTGACCGAGGCAAAGGAGAGCAGCAGGGAGAACACTGCGCCCAGGATGGCCGCCACCAGCATGGCCAGCAGCATGAAGCCCTGGAGCGCCACCCAGTCCCCAGCCGCCTTGGCCTCGGAGAAGATACCCGCCTTCTGGGTCACGTTGACAAAGAGGACGCCCGCGAACGCGCCGAAGATCATAATGCCTTCCAGGGCCAGGTTGATAATGCCGCTGCGCTCAGCAAACACGCCGGCCAGCGCCACGATCATCAGCGGGACGGCATAGATCAGGGTCTGCTGAATGAGGAACGTCATGCCGACTCGCCTCCTTTCTCCACTTCTGCGCCACCTCCGCCCTCCGGCGGTTTGGCCGCCGCCTCTGCCGCGGGCAGGGCAGCCTTGCTCCGGCGCTTCCGCTGGCCGCTGATGAACATCTTGATGACCAGGGAGAAAGCGCTGAGGTAGACGATGATGGCGATGATGACATCGGTGATATACTCATTGTAAGCCGTCAGGTTGGTAAGCTGCAGACCCACAATATCCAGCATGGACATGAAGCATCCGGTAAAGATCACACCGATGGGATTGCTGACGGCCAGCAGGGCCACGGGAATGCCATTGAAGCCGGTGGCGGGAAGGGTCTGGTAGGTAGACCAGAAAAACTCCGTGTTACCCGACAGGTAGTACAGGGAAGCGGCCGCGCCGGACAGGGCCCCGGCGATGGCCATGGACAGGACGATGTTCCGCTTGTCGGCAATGCCGGCGTACCGGGCCGCGTGGCGGTTGGCGCCGCAGGCCTTGAGCTCGTAGCCCAGGGTGGTCTTGTTCATAAGGATATAGATCAGAATTGCGATACCGATGGCAATCAGGATGCCGCCATTGACCTGAGAGTTGGGGAACAGTTTGTCCAGACCCAGCTTGGCGGTCTCCACACCATTGAAACTGGTCTTGTAGATATAGGCAGTCTTGGTGTTCTCCACGTGATTCTGGAGGCTCTCAAACAGGCTGCCCTTGTCGAACAGCCAGGTCACCAGGTTGGCGGCAATCCAGTTGGTCATGATGCAGGCCAGCACCTCATTGATGTTGAGGAAGGCCTTCACCAGTCCGGGGATACAGCCCCACAGGGCGCCGGCCAGCATGCCGCCCAGGAAGGCAATGAGCCACACCAGGGGAGCTGGAACCGTTTCAGTGGGGATGGTGAGTGCCAGAATCAGGGTGGCGGCGGTGCCCATCAGGTACTGGCCCGGCGCGCCGATGTTGAACAGGCCGGTCTTGAAGGCCACAGCCACCGACAGGCCGGTAAGGATCAGCGGGGTGGCCCGGAAGAGCATGTTGCCCAAGTTCGTGGAGTTAAAGCCGAAGGTCAGCGTGCCCGCCGCGTCGCGTCCGGTGCTGAACAGGCCGCCGAACACCAGGCGGATGCCCTCCCACGCGCTGTTCAGCCCCAGGGACGGGTTGGCGGCACCCACGATGATGATAATCAGCGCACCCACCACCATGCCGATGAGGATGGAGATCAGTGAGGCCAGTACAGACTTGGTGCCGTCTTTGCCCCACAGGTTGGAAAGCTTCTGCTTCACGCCCCCTCGCCCTCCTTTTTCATTCGTTTTGCGCCGGCCATATAGAGGCCCAGCTCCTGGACGTCGGTGGCGGCGGGATCCAGCTCGCCCACGATCTCGCCCTCATACATCACGAGGATGCGGTCGGACAGGCTCATGACCTCGTCCAGCTCCAGAGAGACCAGCAGCACCGCCTTGCCCTTGTCCCGCTCGGCCACCAACTGGCTGTGGATGTACTCAATGGCGCCCACGTCCAGGCCGCGGGTGGGTTGCACCGCCACAATCAGCGGCTTCTCCCGGTCGACCTCGCGGGCAATGATGGCCTTCTGCTGGTTGCCGCCGGACATAGAGCGGGCAATGGTCACCGGCCCCTGTCCGGAGCGCACGTCGTACTGCTCGATCAGCTTTTCCGCGTAGGCGCGCACCTCGCCCTGCTTGACAAAGCCCATGTGCTGGAACCGTGGCTCCCGGAAGCGCTGGAGCACCATGTTTTGTTCCAGGGTAAAGTCCAGCACCAGTCCGTGCTTATGGCGGTCCTCCGGGATGTGGCTCATGTCCGCGCTCCGGTGGTGGATGGAGGCGTGGCTGATATCGTGGCCGCAGAGGGTCACCGTGCCGCCGCTGCACTTCTCCAGGCCGGTCAGGCCGTAGATGAGCTCGCTCTGGCCGTTGCCGTCGATGCCGGCGATGCACAGAATCTCCCCCGCCCGGGCCTCGAAGCTGACATCATGGACCGCATCCCTCTTTTGGGTATGGGAGGGGACCGTCAGGTGCTCCACCTTGAGCACCGTCTCACCGGGTCTGGCCTTCTCCTTGACCACCTCAAGCTGCACCGGGCGGCCCACCATCATGTTGGACAGGGACTGCTTGTCGGTGTCCTTAGTATCCACGGTGCCGATGTACTTGCCCTTGCGCAGCACTGTGACGCGGTCGGCCACGGCCATAATCTCGTTGAGCTTGTGGGAGATGAAGAGAATGCTCTTGCCCTCCTTGGCAAACTCCTTCATGGTGGCCATCAGCTCATCAATCTCCTGGGGGGTGAGGACGGCGGTGGGCTCGTCAAAGATCAGAATCTCGTTGTCGCGGTAGAGCATCTTGAGGATCTCCACCCGCTGCTGCATGCCCACGGTGATGTTTTCCACCCTGGCGTCCAGATCCACCTTTAGGCCGTACTTCTCCGACAGGGCCTCTACCTTTTTGCGGGCCTCCTTCTTCTGCAGGAAGCCCAGCTTCGTGGTTTCGGCGCCCAGAATGATATTGTCCAGCACAGTGAACACATCCACCAGTTGGAAGTGCTGGTGCACCATGCCGATGCCCAGCGCGGTGGCGTCGTTGGGATTGTTGATCTTCACCACCTTACCGTTTTTCTTGATTTCGCCCGCTTCCGGCTGATACAGACCGAACAGCACGCTCATCAGGGTGGATTTGCCTGCGCCGTTCTCCCCCAGGAGGGCGTGGATTTCCCCTCTTCGGAGTTGGAGTGTGATATCGTCGTTGGCGATGATACCGGGGAATTCCTTGGTAATGTGAAGCATTTCAATGACGTTTTCCGCTTCCATAGTCCTCATCCCGCCTCCTCTATACAGTATAGTTTTATTATATAATACCCCCATGGAAAACACAAGAAATTTGTCCCTTTTCTGTCACAAGAAAAGGGAGAGGGCACAAAGCCCTCTCCCTCTTTCTGAGGTGATTGTGTGAATCAGATGATATTCACATTCACGTTGCTCCAGTTGGTAGCGGTCTCGGCGTTGTCCATCACAGTGTAGTCGTCGTCCACCACCAGGGTGCCGTCCACCATCTGCTGGTACAGGGACTCGTACTCCTCCACGGTGAAGGTCTCGAAGCGCCAGGAATCCGCGCCGGTGGGCAGCTGCACGGCGTTGTCGGCGACGCCCAGGGAGGTCTGCTGGCCGCCGATGGTGTCGAATGTACCGTCATAGACCTTGGCCACGGCCCACTGCACGGCGTCAGCCAGGCCCTTCATGGCGGAGGTGACGACGTACTCGGACTCGCCGGACTGGTCCACGTCTACGCCGATAACATAGCCGTCATTGGCGGAGGCGGCGGCCACGATAGACTGGAACATGGAGCCGCCGCAGGCGAAGACGATCTCGGTGCCGTTCACATACCAGCCGTTGATCATGGTCTGCAGATCAGTGGAGGCGGAGAAGTTGGAGCCGTACTGCCAGGAGTAGTTCATGTCCACGGTGACGCCCTTCTCAAGCGCCGCAGCGTTGGCGCCCTGGACATAGCCGTAACCGAACCGGCAGCAGGCGGGATTGGTGCCGCCGCCGCCGCCGGAGAAGCCCAGCTTGGTAAAGCCGTCCATGACGGCGGCGTAACCGGCCAAGTAGCCGGCCTGCTCCTCCTTGAAGGCGATGCCGGCTACGTTGGACAGGGTGTTGCCGGCGTCATCGGTCAGGGGATAGCCGTCGATGAAGACGAAGGGGGTCTCGGGATACTCGATGGCGGCCTTCTTCAGCGCGGCCTCCTGCAGGTAACCGGCGCACACCACCACGTCAGCGCCGCCCTCGACGGCGGCCTTCATGGCGTCATAGCGGTCATCGTCGGTGGCCTCGCTGCCGTTGGCGGGCTGGTAGTACTTGTAGCTCAGACCGTTGGCGGCGGCGTACAGCTTCACGCCGTCAAAGGTGCCCTGGTTAAAGGACTTGTCCTTCAACTGGCCTACGTCGGTGACGAAGGCCACCTGATACTTGCTGTCGGCGGAGGTCATGCTGTCCTCGATGGCGTCGGGATCGGCCTCGGTCTCGCCGGGGGTCTCGGTCTCGGGCGCGGGGGTCTCGGTGTTAGTGCCAGGCGCAGGGGTCTGGCTGTTGGCGGGCTTGTTGCTGTTGCCGCAGGCGGCCAGGCCGAAGACCATCGCCAGGCACAGGAGCAGTGCAAGGAGCTTCTTGGACTTCTTCATTGTAATCTACCTTCCTTTCAGAAAAATAGCCCAGTTTGGTCCAGACGATTTTGTCCTCCCCTCCCTGAGCGTGTGCCCTTATTATACTCTATCCCTCCGAAAAGGGCAACCACCTTTTTACATGATTCAAAAAATTTTTTACAGAATTGTTACAGATGTGACAGACTTAAACCGTCCTCTATAACCGTGTTTTTTTCAATACGGGTAACGCTCCGTACCTCCGCAGCCTTTACCGGCATCGGCCTCCGGGCCGGCCGCTCCCTCCTGTAAAATTCCCAGCCGCCGATTGACAATTTTTAAAATTTTATATATAATGCAAAATATAAAATACAAGATTTGAGGTGCGACATATTATGCCCTGCAACACCAAGGCCCCCACAATTCGGTGGTTTTATTTGACCATAGGCATCCTTTCCATGCTCTTCGCGGGTATCCTTTACAGTTGGTCCATACTGAAAGCACCGCTGGCCGACGCATTCGGCTGGAACGCCTCCCAACTGACCATGAATTTTACTCTCACCATGTGCTTTTTCTGTCTGGGCGGAGTGGGCGGCGGTCTGCTGGCCAGGCGGCTGGGTACCCGCCTGACCATCGCCCTGGGCGGCGCCTTGGCGTGCATCGGCTTTGTACTGACCGCCCGGCTGGACGGCAGCAGCCTGCCCATGCTCTACCTCAGCTACGGCGTCATCACCGCCACCGGCATCGGCTTTGCCTATAATGTGGTGCTCTCCACCGTGCAGGCCTGGTTCCCCGACAAAAAGGGCACCTGCTCCGGCGCGCTGCTGATGGGCTTTGGTGCCTCCTCCCTCGTGCTCGGCTCCCTGGCCGACGCCCTCATCCAGAATCCCGCCGTGGGCTGGCGGGCGGCCTTCCTCTGCCTGGGCGTCGCCATCGGAATTGTGCTGGTCGCGGCCGCCCTTCTTATCCGCCTCCCCGCCCCCGGCACCGTCCTGCCCCAGCCCAAGGCCGCCGCCAACCGGGTGCAGGAGGACTTTGAGGCCGCCGACTACACCACCGGCCAGATGCTCCGCCGCTTCACCTTCTGGCGTGCCTTCCTGTGCATCATCTTCCTGGCCGCCATGGGCAACACCGTTATCTCCTTTGCAAAGGATCTCTCCCTCTCCGTGGGGGCCAGCGCCGCCCTGTCCACCACCCTGGTGGGCGTGCTCGCCGTGTGCAACGGCCTGGGCCGCATCCTCACCGGAGCCCTCTTTGACACCCTGGGCCGCCGCCGCACCATGCTGCTGGCCAACGGCGCCGCCATCCTGGCCGCCCTGGTCACGCTGCTGTCCGTGGCCGTCCACTCCGTCCCCCTGTGCGTGGCCGGCCTGTGCATCACCGGCATCTCCTACGGCGCCTGCCCCACCATCTCCTCCGCCTTTACCTCCTCCTTCTACGGCGCCAAGTACTTCTCCCTCAACTTCTCCGTCATGAACTTCAACCTGACCGGCGCCTCCTTCGTTGCCACCGCCGCCAGCGTCCTGCTCACCCAAACCGGGGGCTACGCCGCCCCGCTGGTGCTGCTGCTGGTGCTCGCCGTGGCCGCCCTGGCGCTCAACCTCAACATCAAGCGCCCCTGAGCTTTCTCAGGCCGGCAAAAAAGCCCTCCGCCGAACGGCGGAGGGCTTTTTTGTGGTTTAGTTCTTGTTGTCTTCCTTCATGCGCAGGATGTACATGCCGTCGTGCCAGGTATCCATGTAGATGTAGCCGCGGTCGTCCACCACGCAGTCCTCGGTGGTGGCCAGCATGGGGCCGGGCACCGGGATGTCGAAGAGTAGCCTTTCCGGGTTGGGGGGGATGAAGTAGGCCAGCTCCTTGATGTAGTAGGGGTCGGACACGTCATACACCCGCATGCCCGCGTGGAAGTAGCAGCAGTAGACCCGGTTGGGGTTCTGGTCCAGCCAGGGCTTGTTGCTCATGGGCTCGTGGATGTTGTGGGGGCCGAAGGGGCCCTGGGCGCCGTCCATTCCGGCGGTGTTGAAGTTGGGCCAGGGATAGTTCTCGGGCACCTCGGGGTAGGGGAACTCGGCCACCAGCTGGGGATCGGTGGGATCGGAGATGTCGATCATGTGCAGGTTGTTCATGGGCTGGGCGCCCTTGCGGGGGCCGGTGGTGAGAATCTCCTTGTTGTAGAAGGGGAAGCGCTCGCCCTCGTTGGTGGCCACCAGGAAGCTGCGGCCGGGCAGGGGCAGGCAGGTGTGGGTGCGGGCGCCGGCGAACTTGCCGGAGAAGGGGCCCTTCAACTGGAGCTGGCCGATCTTCTTGGGCCGGGTGATGTCGGAGATGTCCAGGATGATGAGGCCCTCGCAGTAGTAGGACAGATAGGCCAGGTTGCCCACCACGAACGGAGGCCCGTGGAGCTGGGGCCAGTCCATGAACTCCCAGTGCTGGGGGCCGTCCACGGGGTACTCGCCCTCCTTCAGGCCGTCGGTGAACTGACAGGGCACCCACCAGCGGCCCACCTCCACCGGGTGGGTGGGGTCGATGATGTCCAGGATGCGGTAGATGTTGCCGGTGTAGCCCGGGCAGTCGGCGGACAGGTGGACGTAGCGCCCGCCGTTGTAGAAGAAGCGGTGCACGCCCATGCCGTTCTCCACGCCGGTCTCCCACTTGCCCAGCAGCTTGGGGTGGACGGGATCGGTCTTGATGTCGAAGATCTGCAGGCTGCCCAGGCTCTTGTCGCCGGGCTTGCAGCCGTGGAGGAAGGAGACGCCGCCGCCGGTGGCGCCGATCATCAGGCCGTCGGCCACCTGAATCTTGGGGGTGTTGGTGGCGGGGTACTCCTTGGGATCACAGGCCTCCAGCCAATTGACCACCTTGGGCTGGGTGGGGTCGGTCACGTCCACCACGTTCCAGCCGGGGCCGCGGAAGGAGCCGCAGTACATGTAATAGCGCCCGTCGTCGGTCTTGTGGAGGGCCATCTGGAAGGCGTTGACGCCGTTCAGATCGCAGAAGCCCACGACCTCCATGTTCTTGATATAGCCCTGGTTCTCCGGGCTTTTGGCGTAAAAGGGAACTGACATAACGTACCTCCTTGGAAATGGATCCAGGCGCACCCGAAGCTGGTGCGCCCAGATCGCTGTTTGATTAGGGATGGGCCGGCATCTTGGGGGGCTTCCGGCACAGCGCGATGGTCAGCGGCATACCGAAGGCGAAGGTGATGAACGCCACCACCAGGGCCACCACGTAGGTCAGGGGGAAGCTCATCAGATAGGCCATGAAGAAGGCGCCCGCCGGCATGGTGTAGCCCACGGCCAGGAACATCATGACGAGGCTCATCAGCACGGCCATGACGAACGTAATGGAGGCCACCCTCAAAATGTGGAACAGCAGGCCGTTTTCATTTTTGACCCCGCACAGCCGGGCGAAGCCGTCGCCCATGGCCTTGAGGTCGATGTAGGTGCCGATGGCGAAGGCCACGGCGAAGCCGGGGATGAAGTCCTTGGTGAGCTGCTGAACCAGCGGCCCCCAGAGGATGACGCCCGCCTCCCGGAACATGTTACTGCCGTCGATGTAAAGGGGCAGAAAGATGGCGAACATAAGCGAGAAAATGGTGTTGAAGACAATACCGAATTGATCCTTGCGGAACATGGGGAATCCCTCCATCCTTTTGTGTTTCCGGCCCCCCGGCGGAAGGCCGGCGCGTCGCTCCGCCCGGGGCGGAAGGCGCTTAACGCATGGTGATGTAGCCGCGGAACTGGGTCAGGTTGTCGCTGGTGGGGATGTCGGTGAGGAACATGCCCACAATGTTGAAGTTGGATTTCAGGAAGGGGAAGCGCTCCTGCTGCGCCCAGACGGGCTTGGGCAGGGCCTTGGCGCCCTCCACCGCCGCCTGATACCACTCCTCGGGGCCGTCGAACCACAGCTCCACCAGGCGGTGGAAGGTGCAGCCCACCACGTCGTGGTAGATCCGGCTGGACAGGAAGCGGTTGACCTCCGGCCGGGCCTGGAAGTAGGGGACGATCTCCTCATGGAACCAGCGCTCGCCCTCCTCCTCGCTGACGCCGTCGGGGTACTGGATGACGAACTGCCAGCGGTAGTTGGGGCCGTCGCACACCATGCGGCCCTTGCCCTTGAAGTCCTCCTCCCACGAGATGGGCACATGGGCGAAGACGAAGGGAGGGCAGCCGTTGTCGCCGCCGATGGAGCGCCCCACGTCGCCGTCCAGGTTCTCGTGGGGGGTCTCGTCGGTGTCGGGCACGCAGCCCTGCCAGCGCAGCACGTCCATGGGCATATACTCGGCAATGGCCTTGTTGCGCATCTCAGGCTCCATCTCGTTGACCAGCCAGTAGTGCTCGGTCATCTGCATCCGCCGGGTGCCGAAGCGCTCCCCCTCCGGGGGCACGGGCAGGGCGTTGTAGAAGGCGTACTTGGTCACATAGGGGCCGAAGTTAGAGATGGAATCCTGAATATGGTGGCCGTACAGCCAGTGCTGAAGGCGGTGGCGGTACTCCTCTCTGCAGACGTCCACATAGATGACGCTGCGCATGGGACGAAATTCCACGGACATCCCGAACCCTCCTTCTCAGCCCTTCTCGGGCACGGTGGCGGTGATAAAGGCGCGGTACGCGGCCTGGCGGGCCTTGTACTTCTCGGTCTGCATGTTGGCAATCTTCTTGCCGGTGTTCTCCTTGATGTCGTTGCCGTGGATGAACTTGCCGGACAGGGTGTCGTGGGCGTGCTCCAGCTGCTCGGCGGGGAAGGTGAAGGAGTACTTGCCGCCCTCGTTGTGGATCTCGCCCTCCAGGCCGCACAGGCAGCAGATGGCCTTGCCGTCCTGCAGGTGGAAGTTGCGGCTGTGGCAGTGGGGGCACACGCCGGCGTCGCCCTGGTACTGGGCGTGCTCGATGTTCTTGGCGGCCTCGGCGATGTTGCGGCCGATCTGGTGGGCGCGGGCCACCCGCTCGTCCTCCACCAGGATGGACAGCGCCCAGGGGAACACCTCGTTGTCAATGACCTTCCACATGGGGGTCAGGGCCAGCATGCCGGCGTCGCACTGGGTGCGCGTCACCCAGTCGGAGCCGCCCACGGACATGAAGGAGATGACCTTGTCCTTCAGGATGCGGGGATCGGGGGCGGTGCCGCCGGTCTCCTCGGCGATCTTGGTGCCGATGATGTTGTTGCCGCGGTCCATGCGGGGGCCAAAGCGGTCGGTAATCGTGTGGAAGAGGCCGGTGGCGCCCTTCTCAAAGATGGGGGTGGAGAAGACAATGCCGTCGGCGTCCAGCATCTTGTCCAGCAGCCAGTCAAAGTCGTCCTTCAGCACGCACTTGCCGCCGCGGCCGCCCAGCACGCTCTGCACGCAGGCGGTGCAGCCGGTGCAGTGCTCGATGTGCAGGTTCTGCAGCTGGATGAACTCCACCTCGGCGCCCATCTCCTTGGCCCCCATCAGGGCCTCGATGCACATACCGTCGTTGCTGCCGTTGCGCATACCGCCGGAAATACCCAAAATTTTCATCTGTACTTCCTCCTTCTGAAAAGCAAAAAGTTTAGTTTGCCTTTGTTTCCCCTGCATATTACCCGTTCTTTGCCTTTGTGTAAAATGCCGGTTTTGTATGGCTGAAATGCAGCTTTCGATTAGATTACTGCAATTCGACTCCAATCTTCCATATAGAGGAATTTAACAGGTTCAGTATTGTTTATTTTGCACAAAAATAAAGGTGTCTCTCTGTGGCTAACCATGAATTGATGCACAGTTACCATATGGCTACTATCTCCTAACTGCATAAAACCCCGTGCGCACAGGGCGCACTACGAAACTATGCAAAGGCTTAGACGCATGAAGTCTTTGCGCATGTGGGCCGTCCCGGCCCATGTGCGATAATCTCATGGCCGTGCCGCTGTAAGCGGCACATGGCCAACTTTGCTATGCTTTTGCATAGCAAACAGGTCGTGACAAGCCGCACGAATTTTGATATACTGATATCCCCAACTTATCGAACGTGTGGAGGGATTCCCAGTGACTCTAAATCAACTGGAGTGTTTCATGGTGCTGGCACAGCGTCTCAATTTTACCCAGGCGGCAGACGACCTGTTCATGGCCCAGCCGGCTCTGAGCCGGCTGATTTCCGCATTGGAAAAAGAGCTGGACCTTCAGCTTTTCTACCGCAACTCCCGCAGCGTAACCCTCACCCCGGCCGGCACGGTGTTTTTCAAAAAATGTCCGAAAATTCTGGACGAATACCGGGGCAGCGTGGTGGCCGCCCGGCTGGCCCAGGAGGGCTATCGCGGTTCCCTGACCCTGGGCATCATGCGGGACACCTTCGAACCAAAGCTGCCCACACTCTATCAGCGCTTTCGCACGGCCTATCCCCATGTCTCGCTGCTTATCCGTGGCTATAGCCACTCCAGCTTGCTGTCCGCGCTGGAGCGGGGAGAGGTGGACGCCATCCTGAACTATATGCCAATGCCCTCCGGGCAGGAGTCCCCCTCCATCCTGCTGCACAAAAACCACCAGTGCATCATCACCGCTTTGGACCACCCGCTGGCCTCTCGTGGCAGCATACGGATGGAAGAGGTGAAGGACGAGCCGTTTGTGGTCATGGCCCGCACCGCCTCCATTCCCGGCCATGATTTTATCTGGAAGACGGCGGCTGATGCAGGCTTCGCCCCCCATGTGGTGGCGGAGGCCACTCATGTGCCGGTTCTGCTCACCTTGGTTTCCTGCGGTATTGGAATCTCTACCCTCAGCGATGATATGGCCTGTCTCTGCCAGGGCAAGGTGGCTTTTATCCCCCTGCTGGGGGTTCCCTTCGCCAACGTCCGCCTGATGTGGAACGAGGACAACCAGAATCCCGCCCTGCCCCACCTGCTGGACGTATTCCGGTCCATCTGTTGAATACAGCGCAAGCAGCAGCGCCGCCGATCCGTTGGGATCGGCGGCGCTGCTTACTCTGGCCCCCATTTTCTGCGGCGTGTTACCGGGCCGCTTTCTCCTTCAGGACATACTCCATCAGAACCGGAATACACCGGTCGGTGTTCCGTTGCAGACAGACGCAGACCTCCTCGGCATCCCCCCTCCGGGCCGCCTCCAGCATGCCTTCAAAGTCCTCCACGTGGCTGCCGCGCTCGGTAAGGCAGTCGGCATAGATATACCGCAGCAGCAACTGCTGGCCCTGTATGGAGATCATATTCGCATCCAGCCGGCGATTGCCGCAGTGCGCGTAAAAGGTCCCCACAAAACGGTTAACCGCCATAACCTCGCTCTGCACATTCCTCGCCCGCCGGTACTCCTCCAGGTACTTTTCCAGCCCTGTCACGATTGCGGCCCGGTCACCATGCGCCATGGCCAGGCGGATGGCCGCACAGTGGAGGGTCATGGCCAGCTGTTCAATCTCCGTGATGTCGTGCTGATCCAAGTCCAGGATGTGGGCGCCCACGTTGTTCTCGTAGACCACCAGTCCCTCCTGCTGGAGCCTGTTTACCGCTTCCCGAATGGGGGTGCAGCTCACGCCCAGCTCATCCTGAAGCTCATTGACATTCAACTTGCTGCCCAAGGGGCGCCGCAGCGTGATGATATCGCCGCGCAGCATTTCATAAACCTGATCCACCAGGGAGCGCTTTTTGATCGCCGCCATGGTTTCGTCTCCTTCCATTTCATTTCTTGCAAGATATTATAACAGCGTCCGCTTTAAAAGACAAGCCCGGCCAGCGTTTTTCCCAAATCAATGCACTCAATTTTGACACTTTTTCCAAACCTGGTCCACCCCTCTTGCAATTTAAAAAAAGTGTGGTATTCTTAACTCATAAATCTTGCAAGATACAAATTATATCTTGTTTGATTATAGGAGGTATCCATGGCACAGCAAACCTCAGTATCCAGTCTACTGGATATGACTTCCAGCAGCAATGTTGTTTTCCTGGGCGAGGCGGGCAGCGGCAAAAGCGAGATTGCCCTTAATTTCGCCCAGGCATTGGCGGAACTGGGCGGCAAGCCCGTCCACTTCTTTGACCTGGACATGACCAAGCCCCTCTTCCGCTCCAGAGACCGGCGCGAGGCCCTGGAGGCGCTGGGGGTGGAGGTCCACTACGAGGCCCAGTTCATGGATGCCCCCACCCTGACCGGCGGCGTGCGGCAGCGGCTGAACGATCCGCACTGCTGCGCCGTGCTGGATGTGGGGGGCGACTACATCGGCGCCCGCTCCATCGGGGGATATGCCCCCCTGCTCAACCGGGACGGCACTACGGTGTATTACGTGATCAACCCCTTCCGCCCCTGGTCGGCCACCCTGGAGCACATTGACCAGGTGCTGGGGGAGACCCTGGGAGTCTCCCATGTGGAGCTGGCCCGGCTGCGGCTGGTGGGCAACCCCAACCTTGGGCCGGAGACCACCCCCGCCGACGTGGCGGAGGGCGCCCGGAGGCTCTGGGAGCTGGTGAGCCCCTACAAGCCGGTGGATTACCTGTGCGTCCGCCGGGAGCTGTGCGCCGCCCTGCCGGAGGGGCTGCCCTGCCCGGTGCTCCCCATCCGCCTGTGGCTGACCTATCCCTGGGCGGCCGGGCCGGAGCCGGACGCACCGTAAGCCCCCTATTCAACAGTTTGCAAGATGCAATATGCAAGAAGGAGATGTCAGTATGGCAAAAGTGGAAATTGTGGCGGAGCGCTGCAAGAGCTGCGGCTACTGCGTGAAGTTCTGCCCCAAGCAGGTGCTGGAGATCGGCACAGGCGTCAACTCCAAGGGCTATGAGTACGTGGTGCCCGTGCGCCCGGAGGACTGCATCGGCTGCGCCATCTGCGGCCGCATGTGCCCGGACGGGGCCATCGAGATCTACAAGTAAGGGGAGGAAGGCAATATGTCACGCGTATTTATGAAGGGCTGCGAGGCCATCGCCGAGGCGGCCGTGCGGGCGGGCTGCCGGTTCTTTGCCGGCTATCCCATCACCCCGCAGAACGAGATTCCCGAGTATTTTTCCCGCCGGATGCCCGAGGTGGGCGGCGTGTTCGTCCAGGGCGAGTCGGAGGTGGCCTCGGTGAACATGGTGTACGGCGCCGCCTCCGCCGGCGTGCGGGCCATGACCTCCTCCTCCTCCCCCGGAATCGCCCTGAAGAGCGAGGGCATCTCCTACTGCGCCGCCGCCCGCATCCCCATGGTGTACGCCAACATCTCCCGGGGCGGCCCGGGCGTCGGCTCCATCCAGCCCGCCCAGATGGACTACTTCCAGGCCACCAAGGCCAGCGGCAACGGCGGCTTCCAGATGATGGTCTTCGCCCCCTCCACCGTCCAGGAGGCGGTGGACATGACCTACGTCGCCTTTGACTACGCCGATCGAGACCGCAACCCGGTGCTCATCCTGGCCGACGGCGTCATCGGCACCATGATGGAGCCGGTGGTGCTGCCCGACATGAAGAGCGAGGAAGAGGTGGCCGCCCTCAAGGCGTCCAAGCAGGGCTGGGCCTGCGTGGGCCACAAGCTGGACTACGCCCACCGCGCCTGGATCCAGCCGGGCCACTGGCTGACCAGCGACATGCAGAAGGCCAACGAGGACGCCGCCGCCCTGTACGCCTCCTGGGAGAAGGACGTGCAGGTGGAGGAGTACCGGCTGGAGGACGCCGAGGTGGTGCTCACCGCCTACGGCATCTCCGCCCGCATCTGCAAGTCCGCGGTGGATCTGCTCCGCGCCCAGGGCGTCAAGGCCGGCCTGATCCGCCCCATCACCGTCCACCCCTTCCCCTATGCCGCCTACGACCACATCGACTACAGCAAGGTGAAGGCCGTGCTGGACGTGGAGATGTCCATCCCCGCCCAGTTCGTGGACGACGTGGCGGTGTCTGTGAAGGACCGCTGCCCCATCGAGACGTGCCTGTGCTCCGGCGGCAACATCATGAGCCGCGACAAGGTCCTTGCCGCGGTCAAGAAGATCATGGAGGGCAAGTAAGATGGAAAAGATCTACGGAAGAACAAAAACCATCCAGGAGGACAAGGTCTCCGGCTTCTGCCCCGGCTGTATGCACTCCACCGTCATCAAGCTCATCGGCGAGGTGCTGGAGGAGATGGAGCTGGTGGACCGCGCCGCCTGCGTCCTGGGCATCGGCTGCTGCGGCCTGCACATGGACTATATCGCCTACGACAACACCACCGCGCCCCACGGCCGCGCCTGCGCCGTGGCCACCGGCATGAAGCGCTCCAACCCGGACAGCCTGGTCTTCACCTACCAGGGCGACGGTGACTTCGCCTCCATCGGCCTGGCCGAGTCCATCTCCGCCGCCAACCGGGGGGAGAACATCACCGTCATCTTCATCAACAATGGCATCTACGGCATGACCGGCGGCCAGATGGCCCCCACCACCCTGGTGGGCATGAAGGCCTCCACCGCCCCCCACGGCCGCGATCCCAAGGAGCACGGCTATCCCATGCACATGTGTGAGATTCTCAACCAGCTCACCGCGCCCGCCTACCTGGTGCGCACCAGCTGCAACACCCCCGCCAACGTCAACAAGACCAAGCAGGCCATTCACAAGGCCTTCCAGAACCAACTGGACGGCAAGGGCTTCTCCATGGTGGAGATCGTCACCAGCTGCCCCACCAACTGGGGCCTGGATCCCATGAAGTCCCTGGAGTACATCGAAGAGAAGATGCTGCCCGAGTTCCCGCTGGGCGTCGTCCGCGACCGCTAAAGGAGGAGAGCGAACATGGAAACCAATCTCTGCGTGGCCGGCTTCGGCGGCCAGGGCGTCATGACCCTGGGCAAGTTCCTGGCGGACGCCACCTGTAATTCCACCGACAAGAACGTCACCTTCTTCCCCTCCTACGGCGCTGAGCAGCGCGGCGGCACCGCCAACTGCTTCGTGGTCATCTCCGACGAGGCCATCGGCGCCCCTCTGGGCGACGTGATGGACGATCTCATCGTCATGAACGGCCCCTCCCTCAAGAAGTTTATCGGTACCCTCAAGAGCGGCGGCACCCTGTTCATCAACAGCTCCATCGTCTCCGACGACATCGGCCGGGACGACGTGAAGCTGGTCAAGGCCCCCGTCACCGAGCTGGCCCTGGAGATGGGCAACGCCAAGGTGCTCAACGTCATCATGTTGGGCGTCTACGTGGGCTACACCGAGGTCATCGACCCCGCCATCGTCTGGCAGACCATCGAGCACAAGCTCTCCTCCAAGCCCAAGCTCCTGCCCCTCAACAAGCAGGCCTTTGAGAAGGGCCTGGAGCTGGGCCGCGCCCAGAAGCAGTAAGGAGGAATTCGGCATGGTATTTCACAATTTTGACGAGCTGATCGCCCACGTGAAGGGCCAGCCCAGCCGCGCCCGCATGGCCGTGGCCGCGGCGGGCGACGCCCACACCATCGAGGCCGTCCTGCGCGCCCGGGCCGAGGGGATTGTGACCCCCATCCTGGTGGGCGACAAGGCGGTGATCGACCAGGTGCTGGCGGAGCTGGGCGAGCACATCCCCGCGGAGGACATCCACGACGAGCCCGATCTGGCGGAGGCCGCCCGCAAGGCGGTGGCCCTGGTGCGGGCGGGTGAGGCCGACTTCCTGATGAAGGGCAAGCTGGACACCTCCGTGCTGCTCAAGGCCGTGGTGAATAAGGAGACCGGCCTGGGCAAGGGCGGCGTCATGAGCCACTTCACCGCCTTTGAAATCCCCACCTATCACAAGCTGCTGATGCCGGTGGACGGCGGCATGGTGACCTATCCCACCCTGGAGCAGAAGAAGGCCATCATCGAGAACACCGTGGGCGCCCTGCGGGCCATGGGCTACGACTGCCCCAAGGTGGGCGTGCTGGCCTGCGTGGAGAAGCTCAACCCCAAGATGCCCGAGACCGTGGAGGGCGACGCCCTGAAGCAGATGAACCAGCGGGGCGAGCTCACCGGCTGCGTGGTGGAGGGCCCCATCTCCTACGACTGTGCCGTCAGCCGCGAGATCGCCGCCTTCAAGGGCTTTGAAAGCCCCTGCGCCGGCGACTGCGACGTGCTGGTGGCCCCCAACATCCACGCCGGCAACATCATGGGCAAGATGCTCACCGTCACCTGCAAGGCCAAGATGGCCGGCTTCATCGTGGGCGCCCGGTGCCCCATCGTCATGACCAGCCGCGGCTCCTCCGCCGAGGAGAAGTACCTGTCCATCGTCATCTCCGCCGCGGCCGCCCGGAATCAGTAAGGAGGAACCCCAATGGAGCGACTTTTGATTCTCAACCCCGGCTCTACGTCCACCAAGCTGGCCGTCTTTGACGGGGAGGAGCCCCTGTTCGTGGAGTCCATCACCCACTCCGCCGAGGAGCTCGCCCCCTTCGACTGCGTGGCCGACCAGTATGAATTCCGCCGCGAGCTGGTGCTGGACTGCCTGAAGCGGCACAGCGTCCCGCTGGACTCCCTCACCGCCATCGTCTCCCGGGGCGGCCTGCTGACCCCCATCGAGGCGGGGGCCTACGAGGTCAACGACGACATGGTGTGGCAGCTCAAGAACAAGCCCCAGAACGAGCACGCCTCCAACGTGGGCGCGATGATCGCCCGTTCCATCAGCCTCCAGCTTGGCATCCCCGCCTATATCTACGATGGGGTCACGGTGGACGAGCTGCTGCCCATTAACAAGCTCACCGGCCTGCCCTCCATGCGCCGCAAGGGCATGGGCCACAACCTGAACACCCGCGCCGCGGCCCTGCGCTACGCCCGGGAGAACGGCAGGGACTACAAGGACATCACCGTCATCGTGGCCCACTTGGGCGGCGGCATCTCCGTCAACCTGCACCACAACGGGAAGATTGAGGACTTCATCAACGACGAGGAGGGTCCCTTCTCCCCTGAGCGGGCCGGCGGCCTGCCCATGTTCGACGTGATCAAGGAGTGCTTCAGCGGCCGGTACGACTACAAGGGCATGATGAAGCTGGTGAAGAACCAGGGCGGCCTGATGGCCCACCTGGGCACCACCGACAGCCGCGCGGTGGAGCAGATGATCCAGAGCGGCGACGCCCACGCCAAGCTGGTCTACGACGCCATGATCCTCAACATCGCCAAGAACATCGCCAAGTGCGCCCCCAACGTGTGCGGCAAGGTGGACGCCATCCTCCTCACCGGCGGCATCGCTTACTCCCAGTATGTCACCAGCGAGATTGAGAAGCGGGTCTCCTTCCTGGCCCCCGTGGTGGTCTACCCCGGCGAGGACGAGATGCGCTCCCTGGCCCTGGGCGGCCTGCGGGTGCTCCGCGGGCAGGAAACGGCCAAAATTTTTCATAAATCAGAGTCCGCTAACGGATAGAATGATTCTGACTGCTTCAATAGTGGAGCCGGATGCCGTACCATCGGTATCCGGCTCCATTTTTCTAAGAACGTCTCCTCCCATCTCTATCAGCCATCAGGCAGGGGACGCCGCGAAAGATCCGCTGGTTTTCAGCTTCCTTTCAGCTTCGTTCTGTATTATGATCAGAAGGACACGTGGGTCAAACGCAGGAGGGACAGCGTTGAAAATTTTGATTATAGAGGATGAACAGCTACTGGCCGACTCCATCGCCGAGGTGCTGCGGCGGAAGGGCTTTGAGGCGGAGGCCGTCTATGACGGGGAGACCGGGGCGGAATACGCGGAGCTGGGCGTCTACGACCTGCTGATTCTGGACGTGATGATGCCCGGCCTGGACGGCTACACCGTGGCCCGGCAGGTACGCGCCAGGCATCTGGGCACCCCCATTCTGATGCTCACCGCCCGCTCCGGCCTGGAGGACCGCATCACCGGTCTGAACGCGGGGGCCGACTACTACCTCACCAAGCCTTTTGACACCCGGGAGCTGCTGGCCTGCGTCAACGCCCTGCTGCGCCGGCAGGGCGCCCAGGTCAATCAGCTCACCCTGGGCAATACATCTCTGGATCTGTCCACCGCCGCCCTCTCCTGCGGGGCGGACAGCATCCGGCTGTCCGCCAGGGAGTTCGACATCATGCGGCTGCTCCTCCAGGCGGGCGAGCGCAATTTGTCCAAGGCGGCCCTACTGGAGCGGGTATGGGGGTACGACTCCGACGCGGTGGAAAACCATGTGGAGGTCTACGTTTGCTTTCTGCGGAAAAAGCTCGCCAGCATCGGCTCCAACATCCGCATCGAGTCCATCCGCCGGCTGGGCTACCACCTGGAGGTGAGCGGCGATGATTAAGCGGCTGCGCCTGAAGTTCATTGTCATCAACATGGGCATCGCCACCATCCTGCTCAGCGCCATACTGGGCCTGGTGTTCTACTTCACCAGCGCCAATCTGGAGACCGAGAGCATCCGTATGATGGAGCGCATCGCCAGCCAGCCCTTTCAAATGAACGCACCGGGCGAGCTGGGGGAGGACGTGCGCCTGCCCTTCTTCACGCTGCAGCTCGGCCCCCACGGCGAGCTGCTGGACGCCAGCGGCGGCTACTACGACCTGTCCGACGACGCCTTTCTGGGCGGCCTGGCCCAGGCCGCCGCGGCCTCCCCCCGCCGCCTGGGGGTGCTGGAGGAGTATAACCTGCGCTATTACCGCTCCGACGCACCCATGAGCCGCTTCCTGGTGTTCGCGGACATCTCCAGTGAGCGGGCCACGCTGGACGGACTGCGCAGAACCTGCCTCCTGATCGGCGGTCTGAGCTTCCTGGCCTTCCTATGGGTCAGCGTTTTGCTCTCCAAGTGGGCGGTGCGCCCGGTGGAGCGGGCCTGGCAGCAGCAGCGGCAGTTCGTCGCAGCCGCCTCCCACGAGCTGAAAACCCCGCTGACCGTCATCATGACGGATGCGGAGCTCCTGCAGGACGGAGGCCAGGACGCGGCCAGCCAGGCCGGCTTTCTGTCCAACATCCTGACCATGTCCCGCCAGATGCGCGCCCTGATCGAGCAGATGCTGGAGCTGGCCCGGACAGACAGCGCCGAATCCCACCTTGTGCTCCATCCGGTGGATCTCAGCGGTCTGACCGCCCGGAGCCTCCTGCCCTTTGAGCCGCTGTTCTTTGAGCAGGGCCTCACCCTGATCTCCCAGGTGGACGAGGGGATCACCGTCAGCGGCGATGAGGAAGCGCTGCGGCGGGTGCTGGAGATTCTGCTGGACAACGCCCAAAAGTACTCCAGCCCCGGCGGCGAGACCCAGGTAGCTCTCCACCGGAGGGGGCGGAATCACTGTGCGCTGACGGTGGCCAACCAGGGGGAACCGATCCCGCCGGAGGCCCGCCGCCAGATCTTCCAGCGCTTTTACCGCGCTGATCCGGCCCGGAGCCGGAATGGCAGCTTCGGCCTGGGGCTGTCCATTGCCGAGGGCATTGTGGCCCAGCACCACGGAACCATTGACGTAACGTGTGCCGGAGGCTTTAACCGCTTCCGGGTGGAGCTGCCCTGCCGGCAGGAGTAGCGGCGCCGGAGTAAGCGCGTCTGGAAATCAGAGATACAGGAGGCATGTGTATGAAATTTGCATTTTTGATCCTGGGGGACTTCTGCCCGGAGACCGACCGGGCGGCCATACACGGCGGAGCGGCGCAGATGCGCGGCGTCTCCACCCTGGAGGACGCCTGTGCGGCCGCGCGGGAGCTGCTGGAGCAGGGCGTCGGCTGCATCGAGCTGTGCGGCGCCTTCGGCCCGGACGGCGCGCGGAGGGTCATCGAGGCCACCGAGAACCGGATTCCGGTGGGATATGTCACCCACCTGCCGGAGCAGGAGGCCGTCTACCGCGCCGCTTTCCCCAATGACTGACCGGAGCGGCGCTCCGAACGACCGCGCGAGGGTGCGGCCCTGCTGGGCCGCACCCCAGCCTGTCAAAAAAGTCTTTTCGACAGGCTGGGGGGACATTTTGAAACTCTGAAAACGTTTCAAAATGTCGCTTGATCCAACGCGAACGGCCCAGGCCGGTCTCTCTTGGCCTACGGCCAATTCACCTCCAGGGAACCCTGACGGTTCCCTTTCACACTATCCTTCCCTCCGAACGCTTTAGCAGGAGGGTCTATGGACAGCCTGAGGGTGCGGCCCAGTGGGGCCGCACCCCCTTTTTGTCCTCCGGGGAACCGGGCTTTCAGCGTCGTTTCAGCATTCCTCTTTATAATGACCTCAGGTGCCATGCACTCAAATGGAATCGAGGAGGTCAACCATGATCACAGTGGAACACCTGACAAAGTGTTATGGAGATTTCCTGGCGGTGGACGATCTCTCCTTTGAAATCGAGGAGGGGCATGTCTACGGCTTCCTGGGGCCAAACGGCGCGGGAAAGTCCACCACCATGAACATCATAACCGGCTGCCTGTCCGCCACAAGCGGGCGTGTGCGCATCGACGGGCACGACATTTTCGAGGAGCCCGGCGCGGCCAAGCGGCTCATCGGCTACCTGCCGGAGCAGCCGCCCCTCTATCTGAACGAGACCCCGGTGGAATACCTGCGGTTCGTGGGCGAGGCCAAGGGCCTGCGGGGCAAGGAGCTGGAGGCCCAGATCGGGGAGGTCATCGAGCAGACCCGCCTGGAGGGGGTTCGGGGCCGCTGCATCTCCGCGCTCTCCAAGGGCTACCGGCAGCGGGTAGGCATTGCTCAGGCGCTGCTGGGCAGCCCCAGAGTCATCATTCTGGATGAGCCCACGGTGGGGCTGGACCCCCTCCAGATCATTGAGATCCGGGAGCTCATCCGGCAGTTGGGCCAGACCCATACGGTTCTGTTCAGCTCCCACATCCTGTCCGAGGTGCAGACCATCTGCGACCAGATCCTCATGATCGCCCACGGGAGGCTGGCGGCTTTCGGCGCGCCCGACGAGCTGGAGAGCCGCCTGCTCACCCCCAACGAGATCACCCTGACCGCCGAGGGGACGGAGGAGCAGGTGCGCGCCCTTCTGGACGGCATCGGCGCCATCACCGGCCGGTCCATCACGGCGGAGGAGGGCGGCCTCGTCACCGCGCGCCTCAAAACCGGCCGGGAGGCAAGCCTCCACGACGTCTCCCGCGCCCTCTTCTTCGCCTTTGCCGGGGCGGGGGTTCCCCTGCTGGAGATGGCGCTGAAGAAGGCCAATCTGGAGGATATCTTCATCGAACTGACGGAACAGAGCGCGGAGGCCCCGGCCGCCGCGGAGGGAGAGGAGGAGCAGGCATGACCGCCGTATTCAAGCATGAGCTGAGAAGCTATTTTCACTCCCTGACCGCCTATGTGTTCGGCGCGTTCCTGCTGGCCTTCATCGGCATCGGCGCCATGCTCTACAACCTCCAGGCCGCGGTCAGCAACTTCGAGTACGTTCTCAGCTTCGCCAGCCTGGTCTTTGTGGTCATCGTACCCGTGCTGACCATGCGGGTGCTGGCGGAGGAGCGCAGGCAGAAGACCGACCAGCTGCTCTACTCCCTGCCCATCACCACCGTGCAGATCATCGCCGGGAAATATCTGGCCCTGCTGGTGCTGTACCTGATCCCCCTGGCCATCATCGCGGTCTATCCGCTGATCTTCGCCCAGTTCGGCGATGTCTATCTGCTCACCTCCTACGGCTCCATTCTGGCCTTTTTCCTGCTGGGCGCGGCCCTGATCGCCGTGGGGGTCTTTCTCTCCTCGCTGACCGACAACCAGGGGCTGGCCGCCGGCCTGGGCATCGCGGTCATTCTGCTGAACTACTACAGCGTCAGCCTCTCCGAGTATGTCTCCTCCACCCCGGTGGGGGCGCTGGCCGCCCTGCTGGTGCTCATTCTGGCGGTGGGTGCCGTGGTGCGCTATCTGACCCGAAACAGCAACCTGGCCTACGGCGTCTGTCTGGTGCTGCTGGCCGCGGTGGCGGCCCTGTACTTCGTGGACAGCACCGCCTTCGAGGGCCTGCTGCCCTCGGTCATGTCCGCCCTCTCCCTCTTTGAGCGGTTTTACACCTTTGTCAACGGCGTGTTCGACCTGACGGCCGTGTTCTACTACCTGACGGTGGCCGCCCTCTTCCTGTTCCTCTCGGTGCAGTCTTTGGAGAAAAGGAGGTACAACTGATGAAGAAGCGGCCGAATGCAACACCCTCCGGCCCGGCGGGGCACAGCCGCCAGGCCTTTCAGGGCGGAACCTACTCTCTGATGCTGACGGCGGCGGTGCTGGCGCTGCTCATCGTCCTCAATCTTCTGGTGAGCGCCCTGCCCACCAGCCTGACCCAGTACGACATCAGCGCCTCCAAGCTCTACTCCGTCACCAGCAACACCAAGGTGGTGGTCAACGCGCTGGAGCAGGACGTGACCATCTACTGGATCGTGCAGTCCGGCGAGGAGGACGCGGTGATCGAAAACCTCCTGGGCAAATACGAGAGCCTGTCCGACCACATTACCGTGGTCAAGAAAAATCCCGACGTCTACCCCACCTTCGCTGAGCAGTACACCGACGAGACGGTGGCCAACAACAGCCTGGTGGTGGAGTGCGGGGAGCGCAGCCGGTTTATCTCCTACGACGACATCTATCTGTCCGAGCCGGACATGTACACCTACTCCTACAACACCTCCTTTGACGGCGAGGGCGCCATCACCTCGGCCATCGATTATGTGGTCAACGCCGAGCAGCCCCAGCTCTACCGGCTGGAGGGCCACGGCGAGAGCGAGCTGCCCTCCACCTTCCAGGATCAGCTGGAGAAGGCGAACATGGAGCTGCACGACCTCTCCCTGCTGACCGTGGACGCCATTCCTGAGGATGCCGCCTGCCTCCTCATCTACGCCCCCACCAGCGACATCTCCGGGGAGGAGCGGGATATGCTCGCCGACTATGTGACCGGCGGCGGCAGGCTGCTGGTCATGGCCGGCCCGGTGGATGGCGCCTCCCTGGACAACCTCTACAGCCTCCTGTCCGAGTACGGCGTGACGGCCAACGAGGGGATTGTGATCGAGTCCGACCGGGAGCACTACGCCTTCCAGGCACCCTTCGCCCTCCTGCCTGACCTGGCCTCCAGCGCCATCACCGACTCCCTGATCGACGAGCGCTACTTCCCCATCCTGCCCCTCTCTCTGGGCCTCACCGTGGGGGAGGACACCAACGGCGCCACAGTCACCCCCCTGCTCACCACCTCGGACGCCTCCTACAGCAAGCTGGCCGGCTACGAGCTGGACACCTACGACAAGGAGGAGGGAGGTCTGGACGGCCCCTTCACCCTGGCGGTCTCCGTGGAGGCCGGCAGCGGCCAGATGGTGTGGTTCTCCTCCTCCGCCTTCCTGGACGACAAGTATAACGCCCTTTCGTCGGGGGCCAACGTGAACCTGGGGATGAACGCCCTGTCCTCCCTGGTGGGGGAGAGCGAGGCCATGGCCATCCGCAGCAAGTCTCTGAACTACAACTACCTGACCATCAGCGCGTCCACCTCCTCCCTGCTGAAGGTGCTCATGATCGGCATCGTACCCCTGGCCTACCTGGGCGTCGGCATCGCCGTGGTCGTTAAGAGAAGGAGGATGCAGAATGAAGCGGTATAAGCGGCTCTATGTGGTGCTGGCGGTGCTTCTGGCGGCCTGTATCGCCACCTTTGCCCTCAGCCGGTACAAAGACCAAAAGGAGCAGATCCAGACCAGCGGGGAGACCATTCTCTCCATCTCCGCCGACGAGGTGGAGGGCCTCTCCTGGGACTACGACGGGCAGACCCTGTCCTTCCACCGGGACGGAACCTGGAGCTACGACGACGACGCGGCCTTCCCGGTGGACGCCGAGCAGATGGACCTACTTCTGGAGCCCTTCGCGCCCTTCGGCGCAGCCTTCATCATCGAAAATGTGGACGATCTGGGCCAGTACGGCCTGGATAATCCGGTGTGCACCATCCGCATCACCGCTGGCGGGGAGACTCAGACGATCCAGCTGGGGGACTACAGCAAGATGGACGCCCAGCGGTATGTCTCCATCGGGGACGGAAACGTGTACCTGGCGGCCCACGACCCCCTGGACGAATTTGACGTGACCCTGGACGAGCTGATCGACCAGGACGACATTCCCGCCTTCGGCCAGGTGTCGGAGCTGCGCTTCTCCGGCGCGGAGAACTACGCCGTCTCCTATCAGGAGGACGGCGGCAACACCTACCGGGAGGACGATGTGTACTTCACCGAGCGGGACGGGGAGCAAGTCCCGCTGGATCCCGACCGGGTGGAGGACTATCTCCAGGCCATCCAGTCCCTGTCGCTGACGGACTGCGTGACCTACAGCGCCAACGACAACGATCTCCAGTCCTGCGGCCTGGACAGCCCCGAGCTGACCATCGAGGTCGCCTACGACGGAGAGGACGGGACCTCCGGCACCTTTACGCTGAACGTCAGCCGCGATCCGGACGAGCGGGCGGCGGAGGCCCCCGCCGACGGGGAGAGCGAGGAGGAGATCACCGCCTACGCCCGGGTGGGCCAGTCCAAGCTGCTCTATCAGATCACCGGCGCGGAGTACGAGGCGCTGATGGCCGCCTCCTATGACGCTCTCCGGCACCAGGAGGTGCTGCCCGCCGCGCTGGAGGATATCAGCCAGGTGGACGTGACCCTGGAGGGCGAGACCTACACCCTCACCGCGGCGGACGGTGCGGACGGGCCGGCCTTCGCCTATCAGGGCGAGACGCTGGAGAACACCGATTTTCAGAGCGCCCTCCAGGCCCTGACCGCCGTGTCCTTCACCGATGAGGCCCCCACGGGCAAGGAGGAGATCACCCTGACCCTCCATCTGGAGGGGGAGGGCTCCCCCTCCGTCCAGATCGCCCTCTACCGCTTTGACGGGGAGAACTGCCTAGCCACGTTGGATGGCAAACCGCTGTGTCTGGTGGATCGGAGCGCGGCGGTGGCGCTCATTGAGGCGGTTCACGCCATTGTGCTCAACTGAACGCCATACGGAAAAGAGGCCCCGGAATCACTTGGGATTCCGGGGCCTCTCAGCTTCTTGTCAAATTCTTGTCAAACGAATTGTCTGCTCCGGCGCGGACGGTCCGGGCCGGTGGGCTGTCCCCGCAGCTTACGCTCCGGTCCCGCCCGCCACGGCCAGCGCCGCGGCCTTGATGGTGGCCACCGCCGCGGCAATGCCCATATGACTGCTGACGCACAGGTCATATTCCCGGCTCTGGCCCCATTTCCCGGTGGCAAAGTAGTTGTAGTAGGAGGCGCGGGCCCTGTCCTGGCGGAGCACATAGGCCTCCAGGTTGGGCTCCTGGACGCCGTACTCCTCTCGGGCCCGGCGCACCCGCTCGTCCAGCGGAGCGTGCACAAAGACGCTCAGCCGCCTGGGGTCGTCCCGCAGAATGTAGTCGGCGCACCGGCCCACGATGACGCAGGACTCCCTGGACGCGGCCTCCTTGATGACCTTGGCCTGGGCAATGAACACCTGGTCGGGCACCGACGGAGTCTGTACCGCGGTGTAGAGGTCGTACAGGAAGCTGTTGGTGGGACGTTGATGCTCGGAATCCCGGATGAAATTCTCCGAGAATCCGGTCTTCCTGGCCACCGCCGTGATGAGCTCCTTGTCGTAGAAGGTGATACCCAGCTCCTCCGACAACTGCTTGGCGATGAGCCGCCCGCCGGAACCGTACTCCCGGCCGATGGTGATGACAACGTGCTTCATAAGGACACCTCCTATCCTGATTTTATTATAATACAAACCGGCCGGTTCGTCAAAGCGGATTTTACCAGGAGTACTGCCCGCCCTCGGCGGAATACCGTGAGGGGAGGACGGTGGCAATGGAGATGCCGTCGATGTCGCCGCTCTCCCACATCTGCACCAGATCCGGCGCCTCAGCGTACACCAGCGCGCCGCACACCTGGATGCCGTGCTCTTCCACGTAGTCCAGCACGGCGGAGAAATCCTGCCCCCAGGCCAGGGTGTCCTCCGCCTCCTGCCGGCCGGCGGCGAAGGACAGCAGGCTCAGGAAGTGCTGCTCGTAGAGCTGCCCGCTGGGAACGCTCCCCTCCCGATACATCTGGTAAAAGCTGAACATGGGGTAGTCCTCCCCGCTGGGGGCGATGCTGTTGATGGGCGCGCCGCGCATGGTGAAACCAACAAAGCCGGGCAGCCGCTCCTCGTCGCTGCGCACCCCCGCCCACAGAAAGGTAAACCCCTCCTTCCAGTTATACCGCTCCTCCAGCGCAAAGAGTTCTTCTGGGCTTAGATCCCTTGGGAAATGAACCCAGGCGGCCACGTAGGAGGTGGCGGGCAGCTCCGCCAGATAATCCGCCGCGGGCTGGCCGGTACTGCTGGTTTCCCGGCTGGCACCCGACATGCTGTCTATGGTGGCCAGTGCGTAATTGCTGCCGGAGGAGCGCACCCAGCCGCCATTCTTCGAGGCGTCCAGGGTGCCGGTGATCTGCTCTGTCTCCCCGGTGAGCCAATCCTGAAGCTCATAGGTGAGGGTGTAGCGGCCAAAGCCCTCCGGCTGGGCGGTGACGCTGTTCACGGTGTCCCCCGGGGCGATCAGGCTGTACAGGGCGGTGAGATCCAGGGTAATGGCGTCGTATTCAGGGTCCGGCTCCCCCTCGATGCCCGTCCCGAACCCCTTCTCGTTGGGCTGATAGTACAGGGACGACACCAGGGGGCTGACCACAAAGCGCACCCCCAGCAGGGCGGCCAGCACGATGCAGGCCGCCCACACCGCCGTCCGCCGCAGGCGGCGGTTTACCTTCTTCTGAATGTGCCGTACCTCTCCGGCGGGGGCCTGCGTCTCCGCCGCCCCCAGCGCGTCCTCCACCTGCTCGGCCAGGTAGTCGGCAATGGCCTCGCTCTTCTCCAGCTCGGCCTCCACCAGGGCCCGCTCCTCCTCGCTGGCCTGCCCGGCCCGGTATTTGTCCAGCAGTTCCCGAAATGTCATATCTGTCCCTCCAATCTGCTCTTCAGCTTCTTCCGCGCCCGGCACAGCAGGGTGCGGGCCGCTCCGGGGGTGAGTCCCATGGCCTCCCCCGCCTCCTTCAGGGAGAGCCCTCCGTAGTAGTGGAGGGTGACGATCTCCCGATCCACCGGGGAGAGGGCCTGCACCGCCCGGTAGACGGCCCGGCGCCGCTCCTCCTGGAGCAGCTCCTCCAGCACGTCTCCCTCCGCCGCCAGCTCCGGGCCGGGCGGCTCCAGGGCCAGGCGGCGGCTGCGCCGCACCTGATCCAGCCACAGGTTGCGGCACACCTTATACAGCCAACTCCGCCACCCGGCGTCCGCCCCGTCCAGTGCCAGCAGGGCGCGGCAAAAGGCCTCCGCGGTCAGATCCTGGGCCTGGGCCTCGTTCTGGCACAGGGAATAGGCGTAGAGATACAGCTCTCCGGCATAGCGCCGGTACAGCTCCTCCAGCGTGCGCGGCTCCACTCCGCTCCCCCCTTTCTGTCTATTCAACGTCTCAGCCGAAAAAAGGTTACACTTTCTCCGACATCTTGCATCACTCAATTCATTTTTTGCAAAACAGCCCAATTTTCCGGTGGCTTCCCCGTCATTTTTGCAATTTTATTTTTTTCTCTTGCATTTTTAGAGAAAACAGATTATAATAGCTCCATCGTGGAAGCGCGGGGCCTCTCCCCCGCGTTCATCGCTCAAATTCGGCCGCCTGCCGGGCAGGCGCCACGCAAAGGGGTTTGGCAATATGGCATTTACCTTTACCAATTCGTATCTCCAGGGTGTCTATGAAGATGTCTGCAAAAAGAATGCCCACGAGCCGGAGTTCCTCCAGGCCGTCGGCGAGGTGCTGGAGTCCCTCCAGCCCGTGGTGGAGCAGAACCAGCGGCTGGCTAAGTCCGGCGTCATTGACCGGATTGTGGAGCCGGAGCGCAGCCTGCTGTTCCGCATCTCCTGGGTGGACGACCACGGCCAGGTACAGGTCAACCGGGGCTACCGGGTGCAGTTCTCCACCGCCATCGGCCCCTCCAAGGGCGGCCTGCGGTTCCACCCTTCCGTCAACCTGTCCATCATCAAATTCCTGGGCTTCGAGCAGGTGTTCAAGAACTCCCTGACCGGCCTGCCCATGGGCGGCGGCAAGGGCGGCGCGGACTTTGACCCCAAGGGCAAGAGCGACAACGAGGTTATGCGCTTCTGCCAGTCCTTTATGACCGAGTTGCAGCGCCACATCGGCCCCGACACCGATGTGCCCGCCGGTGATATCGGCGTGGGAGCCCGCGAGATTGGCTACCTGTTCGGCCAGTACAAGCGCATCCGCAACGAATTCAACGGCGTGCTCACCGGCAAGGGCCTGAGCTACGGCGGCTCCCTGGCCCGCACCGAGGCCACCGGCTACGGCCTGTGCTACTTCGCCGACGAGATGCTCAAGGCCGCCGGCAAGTCCTTCCAGGGCCAGAGCGTGGTGATCTCCGGCTCCGGCAACGTGGCCATCTACGCCAACCAGAAGGCCACCGAGCTGGGCGGCAAGGTCATCGCCATGAGCGATTCCAACGGCTATATTGTAGACGAAAGCGGCATTGACTACAAGGTGATCCAGGAGATCAAGGAGGTCAAGCGCGCCCGTATCAAGACCTACCTGGACTATGTGCCCACCGCCAAGTATTTCGAGGGCTGCCAGGGCATCTGGACGGTACCCTGCGGCATCGCCCTCCCCTGCGCCACCCAGAACGAGCTGCCCCTGGAGGGGGCCAAGGCCCTGGTGGAGCACGGCTGCTTCGCCGTGGCCGAGGGTGCCAACATGCCCTCCACCCCCGAGGCGGTGGCCTGGTTCCAGGAGCACGGCGTCCTCTTCGCCCCCGCCAAGGCGTCCAACGCCGGCGGCGTGGCCACCTCCGGCCTGGAGATGAGCCAGAACTCCATGCGCCTGAGCTGGACCTTTGAGGAGGTCGATCAGAAGCTGCACACCATCATGCGCAACATCTACCACAACGCCGCCAACGCCGCCGCCGAGTACGGCATGGAGGGCAATCTGGTGGCCGGCGCCAACATCGCGGGCTTCATGAAGGTGGCCGATGCGATGATCTGGCAGGGCGTGAGTTACTAAAAAGGCTTCTGCCTTCTGAGACCCGTCGGCCACCGGAACCCCATCGCAAGATGGGGCGGCGCGGCAAGCGCCGTACAAGCGTTTTCGCCAGAGGCGAAAACCTTGGCGCAGAGGCAATTCATTTGCCCCGAGCATGTGAAGGCCACAGGGTTCCCAAAACACCCTGTGTTTTGGGAGCGCCGACGCGATGATCTGGCAGGGTGTGAGCTACTAAAAGGCTTCTGCCTTCTGAGACCCGTCGGCCACCGGAACCTCATCGCAAGATGGGGCGGCGCGATAAGCGCCGTACAAGCGTTTTCGCCCGAGGCGAAAACCTTGGCGCAGGGGGCAATTCATTTGCCCCGAGCATGTGAAATAGACACAGAAAAAAGCAGGTGTCCCGGCGGGACACCTGCTTTTTATTCATATTCCCGGTTCGGTTCGATGTACCGCTGAATCCACGCCTTGTACTCCGGCGTCCCCTCCCCCGCCTGACAGCCGAAATAACAGCTATACATGGCCTCGAAATCGTCCCGGTATAGCACGGCGGTCCGGTAGTTGTCCCAAAATGAGCTCAGCGGCTTTCCCTTTTCTGCGACCAACCGGCTCAGCATACGAAATGCCGTCCGCTCCGCCTTGTCCTCTGCCTGGGGGGAAGCCAATATTTTTTCCTGGGAGATGTCGTCCTCTCCATAGGTAAAGATGCCCTCGGCAGAGAGATCGGAGAGCTTTTTATTCTTTTGGTAGCAGGCTGCGCAATAGCGGAGGGCAACCATATGGCGATATGCCTCATAAGACCGGAACGCCTCGCTGATTCCCGGCCAGCTTCCCAGAATCTCCACGAGGGCCTCATGCTCGGCACAGACCAGACGGTAGGCCGGACAGGTTTCCCGCATGTAGTCCTTGCGTTCGTTTAATAGCTCCTCTATTTCCAACATTAAAGTCACCCCCCATATAGACTATAGCATTATCTAATGTAAAAGTCTATAGTTTTATAGTCTGGTTACCCTAGTATCTAATCATTACATTAGATAGTGAGGGCATAGACTATGATTAAGTTAGATATTCTCTCCCTGTTAAAAGCAAAAGGAAAAAGTAAGTATTGGCTGTATAAGCAGCTCGGTATGAGCTATCAAAATTTTAATCGAATGGTCAACAATGAAACAAAGTCCATCCGTTATGAAAACATTGAAGCAATGTGTTTTCTTTTAAACTGTACTCCAAACGACCTATTCATTATCGACTTTGACGAATCCTGATTTTTTGTTATACTATAAGCACCTTGTTTCTGGCAGGGACTCGCCCAACCATGTAGGGGCGGCCTTTATGGCCGCCCGCGGGCGACCACAAGGGTCGCCCCTACGCCGCTATGCGTTGGGCCGGGTGCCACGACTGTCTCCCTTCCGCGTAGGGGCCGACGCCCCAGGGCGGTCTCTCTCGCCCCTCTGGGGCAATTCACCTTCTGCCCACATCGGCCCGCCTTGTGCCGGACTGGCGCATCTTCCATATGACCCCTTTTGGTATCTGTTTTCTTGTCCTGCCTCCGGCGGCTTGTCTGGAAAGAGCGGCCCTGGAATACAGGGGTGGGGCTTGTCCCCGCCCGCGGGCGGCATGAACCCGATGCGCCGGATTGCCATACCCATTCCCCCAACTTTAACAGAGAGGTAACGCCATGATCCGAATTCAAAACATTCCCCTGCCCATCGGCGGCGGAGAGGAGCAGCTCCGCAAGCGGGCCGCCAGGCTCCTGGGGCTGAACCCCGGCCAGCTCCGCTCCCTCACCCTGGCCCGGCAATCCATCGACGCCCGCAAAAAATCCGACGTACACTATGTATGTACCGTCCATGTGGAGGTGGACAACGAGGCCCGGATCATGGCCCGCTGCCGGGATAAAAATGTGAGCCTCCATGCAGAGCGGCCTTACGCCTTTCCGCCGGTACGGCGGACCTCCCCCCTGCCGCCGGTGGTGGTAGGCATGGGCCCCTCCGGGCTGTTCGCCGCCCTCTTTTTAGCCCGGAACGGGGTCATCCCCATTGTGCTGGAACGGGGCCGTCCGGTGGAGGAGCGGACGGCGGACGTGGAGCGCTTCTGGGCCACGGGGGTGCTGGACACCACCTCCAATGTGCAGTTCGGCGAGGGGGGCGCGGGCACCTTCTCCGACGGCAAGCTGACCACCGGCACCCACGATCCCCGCATCTCCACGGTCTTCCGGGCGCTGGTGGAGGCGGGCGCCCCGGCGGACATCCTCTACCAGCACAAGCCCCACATCGGCACCGACATTCTCCGGGACGTGGTGCGCAATGTGCGGCGGGAGCTGCTGGCCCTGGGGTGCGACGTGCGCTTCGGGCACCGGCTGGCGGGCCTGGACGTGCGGGACGGCGCCCTGCGGGCCGTTGCGGTGGACGGTCCCGGCGGCCGGTACGACCTGCCCTGCGACGCGCTGGTGCTCTCCCCCGGACACTCCGCCCGCGACACTTTCCAGATGCTGCTGGACGCCGGAGTGCCCATGGCCCCCAAGCCCTTCGCCATCGGGGTACGCATTGAGCATGCGCAGGCCGCCCTGTCGGAGGCCCAGTTTGGCCCGGCGTGGGAGCGGCTGCCCGCGGCGGACTACAAGCTGGCCTGCCATCTGCCCACGGGCCGCAGCGCCTTCACCTTCTGCGTCTGTCCCGGCGGGCAGGTGGTGGCCGCCGCCTCGGAGGAGGGGCGGCTGGTGACCAACGGCATGAGCTGCCGCGCCCGGGACGGGGCCAACATCAACGGCGGCTTCCTGGTGGGGGTGTCCCCCGCCGACTTTGGCTCGGAGCACCCCCTGGCGGGGGTAGAATTCCAGCGTCGCTGGGAGGCGGCGGCCTACACCCTGGGCGGCGGCGGCTTCCGCGCCCCGGCCCAGACGGTGGCCGACTTCCTGGCCCGGCGGCCCTCCACGGCCCTGGGGCGCATCACCCCCACCTACCGCCCCGGCGTCACCCCGGCGGAGCTGGACCGCTGCCTGCCCGGCTACGTGGCCGACACCCTGCGGGGTGCCCTCCCCCTCTTCGACCGCAAGCTCCGCGGCTTTGCCGCGCCGGAGGCCGTGCTCACCGGCGTGGAGAGCCGCTCCTCCTCTCCGGTACGCATCCTCCGGGGCGAGGACTTTCAGTCCCCCATCCGGGGCCTTTACCCCTGCGGCGAGGGGGCTGGGTACGCGGGCGGGATTACCAGCGCGGCCGTGGACGGCATTCGGGTCGCCGAGGCCATTGCTTCCAAATAAGCATATTTTTTACATAAAAACCCCATTTTGGCGCATAATAACGCCAGAATGGGGATTATTATGGTCTTTCACAATTTCGTATGATACTGTAAAAGTCCAATTCTGTCGAAAAGTGAGGGATTTTGAAGCGATGGCTCGAAAAAAGTAGAAACTAATATTTCTTTTGACGAAATGCGACAGAAATACTATGTCTGCATGGATTACGGCCTGGATGAAACCGGCAAGCGAGTGAAGAAGTACAAGACCTACCCCACGCTGGCCCAGGCCCGCCGGGGCCTGCGCGATTTTCAGACGGAACAGGACACCCACCAGACCGTGGCCCCCCGCTCCATGACCTTGGATCAGTGGCTGGAATACTGGATGGAGGAGGTCATTCAGCCCAACCGGGCCGCCACCACCATCTACGGCTACCGCAAGATCATCGACAACCACCTGTCCGACGCGCTGGGCTCCGTCCCCATCCAGAAGCTGACGCCCCAGCATCTCCAGCAATACTACTCCATGCTCATGCGGGACAAGGGCCTGTCGGCCAATACGGTACGGCGGCACCACGATCTGCTCTCCTGCGCCCTGCACATGGCGCTCCGGCAGGACATCATTCTCCGCTGTCCCACAGAGCGGGTGGAGCCGCCCCGGGTCATCCCCCATGAGGCCCGATTCTACACCCCGGCGGAGCTCAAGCGGCTGTTCGGCCTGGTGGAGGGCCACTGGCTGGAGCTGATCGTCAAGCTGGCGGGCAGCCTGGGCCTGCGTCGGGAGGAGATCTGCGGCCTGCGGTGGAGCAGCGTGGACTTCGAGCTGCGCAAGCTCCACATCAAGGAGGCCCGCACCGCCGCCGGGGCGGAGATCGTGCAGAAGGAGACCAAGAACCGCTCCTCCAACCGCATCCTCCACATGAGCGACGATCTCTACCGCCTGCTGCGGCGGGAGCGCGCCCGGCAGGCCGAGCGCAGGCTGGCCCTGGGGGACGCCTGGCCGGACACCGGCATGGTGGCGGTGGACGCCAAGGGTAACCCCTACTCCCCCAACGCCGTATCTCTGGCCTTCACCCGCTTCATCCAGGCCCACCACCTGCCCAAAATCACCCTTCACGGCCTGCGCCACACCTTCGCCACCGTGGCCTCCGCCCAGGGCGCGCCCCTGTTCGACATCGGCAAGGCCCTGGGCCACTCCACCCCCGCCACCACGGGCAAGATCTACACCCACCTGCTGGATCAGAACCACACCGCCACCCTGGACCGGGTGGCAAATGCGCTGAAATAACGCCAGGGGCGCGGATGAAAAACATCCGCGCCCCTGGCGCTTTTCCGCAAAAAATGGTACAATCCATGCAATCATCCGCCCTCCTCAGGTGTGTATAGGGCAGAAAGGAGCGAGAGCCATGGCCGACCAGCTCCGGGGGGACGCCCTCTTTTCCTACGCAGTGGAACACTATCTGGACACCGTATACCGCGCGGCCTTCCACGCCGCCCCCTCGCCCCAGGACGCCGAGGACGTGACCCAGGAGGTCTTTGAGGCCCTGCTCCGCAGCGGCAAGCGCTTCCGGGAGCCCGAACACCTGCGGGCCTGGCTGCTGCGGGTCACCGTCAACAAGTGCAAAAACCTCTACCGGGCCAAGCGCCGGACGGAGGTGCCCCTGACAGAGGCCATTCCCGCCCCGGAGGCGGCGGAGCCCTCCGTCCTGGACGAGGTGCGCGCCCTGCCCGCGCCCTACCGCAGTACCCTCTACCTCCACTACTTTGAGGGCTATACCGCCGCGGAGATCGGGAGGATACTGGGCGCCAAGCGGAACACGGTGCTCTCCTGGCTGGCCCGGGGGCGGCAGGCCCTGCGGGAGCGGATGATCGGAGGCTTTGACGATGCATAAATCAGACTATCTGGCCCAGGTGGAGGCCCTCCGCGCCTCCCCGGAGCTGCGGGCCCGGGTGGCCGGGCTGGCCGGGACGCCCGCCCGCCGCCGGAGACTCCGCCCCTGGATGGGGGTGTGCGCCTGCTTGGCCGTCCTGCTGCTGGGGGGAACCCTGCTGCTGCCCCGGCTGGGGGGCAGCTCCGCCGGCGGAGGCGGCCACGCCGGGGGGAGCATCTTCCAGTCCTACGCCGGACCGGTCTTTCCCCTGACCACCCTGGAGGACGCCGGGCTCACCGCCCGCCGCACCATCACACTGGACTTCGCCCCCTGGGGCGACGGGCACACCACCGACATCGACGTCACCGACTCCTATGTGCTCACCAACCCCACCGACACCGACCAGAGCGTCACCCTGGTCTATCCCTTTTCCGGCAGCTTCTACGCCCTCTATCCCCCCACCCTGACGGCGGACGGCGCGGCGCTGGACGCCGTCATCCGCCCCGGCGTGGGCGGGAGCCAGAGTCTGGAGTCCTGGGAGGAGTACGCCGCCCTGGTGGAGGAGAACGATCTGGCGGCGGCCCACGCCGAGATCTCCGCCCTGGACACGCCGGTGACGGTCTACGCCTTCACCGACCTCACCCGGCCGGAGAGCGACGCTGCGGCCCCCACCCTGGCGGTGACCTACCCCTGGTCGGAGGACGCCCCCGCCGTGCTGACTTACGGCTTTCACGGCAGCTCCATTGACCGGGAGGCGGGGTGGGCCCGGCACAGCTTCTCCCTGCCCGAGCCGGACTCCCCCCACGCCCAGGACCCCCGCCTGCTCATCGCGGTGGGCGGCGCTCTGGAGGACTACACCCTACAGGGCTTCCGGGACGGGGGCTGCGACCCCGGCGGGGAGCTGGACGGAGTGAGCGCCGCCGTCACCCGGTACGAGTCCACTCTGAGGGAAGTGCTGAACGCCCTCTGTCCCTCCCCGGATACCCTGGCCCACAAGTACGGCGGCGAGACGGACGCCGCGTCCCTCTCCAGGGAGGTATTTTTTGACACCCTTTGCCGGGGCTTGGGCACGGCGGTGCCGGCAGACATGACCATGCTGGAGGATGTGTTCTCCTGGGTCAACATACAGGAGCGCATCTTCTATACGGAGGCCGCCCTCACGATTCCCGCCGGGGAAAGCGTCCAGGTGGAGGCCGCCCTGCCCAAGGAGGCCAGCTTTGACTTCGCCTGCGCCCACACGGAGAACCGGGGCATTTACGGCTATGATCTGGTTACGCGGCTGGGTTCCGCCCTCTCCTTCACGCGCCAGACCGCCGCGCTGGCCCACACGGAGCAGATTGCCATCGTCCGTCAGAACTTCGGCTTTGATCTGGCGGCGGGACTTACTTCCGTGCCGCTGGCCCCGGACCAGGAGCACTACTATCTGGAGGTGCGCCGGATCAAATAAAGAGGAATCCCCCGGCGCAGCCGGGGGATTCCTCTTTATGTTCTTTACGCCAGCTTCCGGTTGGGTCGCATGAAGAGCCACTCGGACACGCCCTTGCGAATCACATCGTGCAGCAGGCACTTGGGCTGGAAGCCCAGGGACTGATAGAGCCGCTTGGCCCCCGTATTGAACTGGCTGGTCATGATGAACATATTGGGATAGTTCTTTTCCTCCATAACCCCGATGAAAATTTTGACCAGATCCGTGCCGATGCCCTGGCCCCGGTACTTCTTTTTCACTCCCAGCAGATTCAGATAGGGCAGGCCGGCCAGGCCGTTCCGGGTCATATACATGACGCCCACGGCCTCGTCCCCAGGGCTCATGGCTACATAGAGATCGCCGTCCGCCATCGCACGGAGCAGGTTCTCATTCAGGCTGTCCCCCTCGGCGAAGTAGGCGTCGTACAGCTTGGAGCCATAAAAGACCTCCCGATACTCCTCGAGCCGCTCAGGCACGCCCTTTACCAGCGTAAACTTCATCTCCGCACACACTTCTTTCGGATGGATTTGAGGTCACCGCTCCGCAAGCGGCGCATAATCCGCGTGGGTTCCCACATACTTGTAGGCCGGACGGATGATTTTGCCCATGTTGATGAGCTCCTCGATACGGTGGGCGCTCCATCCGGCCACCCGGGCCATGGCAAAGAGGGGGGTATAGAGCTCCAGGGGCAGATCCAGCATGTGGTAGACAAAACCGGAATAAAAGTCCACATTGGCGGATACGCCCTTATACATCTTCCGCTCCCCGGCGATGATCTCGGGGCCCAGCCGCTCCACCAGGGAGTACAACTCATACTCCTCCGTACGGCCCTTCTCCCGGGACAGCTTCTCCACAAAGGAGTGGAGCAGGTTGGCACGGGGGTCGGAGAGAGAGTAGACCGCGTGACCCATACCGTAAATGAGGCCAGCTCTGTCAAATGCCTGCTTGTCCAGCAGGGCCTGGAGGTAATGGCGCACCTCGTCCTCGTCCTTCCAGTCCTTCACCTGCTCTTTCATGTCCTCAAACATTCGAATGACCTTGATGTTGGCGCCGCCGTGCTTGGGCCCCTTCAGTGAGGCCAGGGCGGCCGCCATACAGGAGTAGGTGTCCGTCCCGGAGGAGGTGACCACATGGGTGGTAAAGGTAGAGTTATTGCCGCCGCCGTGTTCGGCATGAAGGGTAAGGCAGATGTCCAGCACGTGGGCCTCCCAGAAGGAGTAGGAGGAGTCAGGCCGCAGCAGGGAGAGGATGTTCTCCGCCGTGGACAGCTCCGGCTGGGGGGCGTGTATGTAAAGGCTGTTCCCGCTCTTGTAGGTGTAGGCCTGGTAGCCGTAGACGCTGAGTACCGGGAACAGGGCGATGAGCTGGAGACACTGGCGCATGACGTTGGGCAGGGAAATATCGTCGCACCGCTCGTCATAGGAGGCCAGGTTCAGCACGCTGCGGGCCAGGGAATTCATAATATCCTGGCTGGGCGCCTTCAGAATGACATCCCGCACGAAGTTGCCGGGCAGGGTACGGTAGTAGGCCAGCTGGTTTTTAAAGCTCTCCAGCTCCGCCGCGTTGGGCAGGCGGCCCAGCAGGAGCAGATAGGCGGTCTCCTCAAAGCCGAACCGCCCCTCCTTCAGCGCCCCCGCCACCAGCTTCTCTACATCGATGCCGCGGTAGTAGAGCTTGCCGTCGCAGGGGATCTCCTGCCCGTCCACCATTTTTTTGGCGATGATGTCGGAGATCTCGGTCAGGCCCGCCAGAACGCCCTTGCCGTTGAGGTCGCGGAGGCCGCGCTTGACGTCGTACTTCACATAGTCCCCCGCGTCAATGCTGCTGTTTTGCAGGGACTGGGCCGCCAGCGCTTCAATCTCAGGGGTGATATCGCAGTAGTTTGGATTGCTCGCCATAGAAAACCTCCATTCTTCCGCTCTGCCTTGCGTACCGCAGAACGCCTTTGTGAAATGTGCATCTCTCCAATATAATCCAGTATAACATGTAATTGTTACCAGAATATGAATCCACACATAAAGTTTGATTCAAAAAACGGTGGACTTGGTCCACCGTTTCTTCAGAAGAGATCCCGTTTTTTCAGAATAATAGCCACCACCAGGATCACCACGCCGGACAGGGCCAGCGGGAACCACCAGAACTGGTCCAGGGGCAGATTGGCTACGTTCATCCCGTAGAAACTGAAGAAGATATTTGGGATGGTCAGCAGGATGGTGATGGAGGTCAGCACCTTCATGATCACGTTCAGATTGTTGGAGATGACGGAGGCGAAAGCGTCCATCATGCCAGAGATGATGGAGGAGTAGATGTTAGCCATCTCGATGGCCTGGCGCACCTCAATGAGCACGTCCTCCAGCAGGTCGTGGTCCTCTTCATATAGGGTGATGATGCGGCCCCGGAGAATCTTTTCCAGGGTCACCTCATTGGCCTTGAGCGAGGTGTTGAAGTAGACCAGTGACTTTTCCAGATCCAGGAGCTGAATGAGCTCCTTGTTTCGCTGGGACTTGTAGAGCTGCCGCTCCATGTAGTTGTAGATCTTGTCAATCTGCTTCAGGTACTGAAGGAAGCGTTTGGCAACCTGCAACAGCATATAGAGAATGAAGCTGGTGCGCTTCTGGGTCTCGGCAAACCGCACCAGTCCGTCCTGGAAGTCCTTCAGAATGGAGGTCTCCTTCAGGCAGACGGTGATGATGTGCTTGTCGGTGACGATGATGCCCAGGGGCAGAGTGGAGTACACCACCGCGTCATCCTTCTCCACGGCGGGCACATCGATGATGATGAGGGTCTGTCCGTCCTCGGTGTCGATCCGGGAGGTCTCCTCCTCGTCCAGGGCGGCCCGGAGGAAGGAGGGCTCCACGCCCAACGTCACCGCTACGGTGTTCAGCTCGTCCTCGCTGGGATAGGTCAGGTTCACCCAGCAGCCGTCCTGCACGGAATCCAGCCGGGTCATTTTTCCTTGAATCGTTTTAAAAATAGAGAGCAACGATCTCACGCCTTTCTCGGCGCGGGCCCCTCAAAAGGGTATAAAAATCCCCGCACGCATTTGTCTTTGCCGCCTGTGCGGAAAATATCCTTTCTGCACAGGCCAAGCGGCGACACGGCGTGCGGGTCTACCGGACGGGCCGGTCAGCCGCAGAGCCAATGCGCCGCGCTCCATATGGGACATTCTCGACTCACAGGGTCACCGCTCACAGCGCATATCACTCCTTTTCCAGTATTGTCATTTGCTTTTTTATTATAAGCCCGTCCGGCGCAGATTGCAAGTAAAACGTCCGTTAAGGTGCATCCGTCCTATAAACCGGACCATTTTCGCTTTGATCTCTTCGGATCATTTTTAAAATGATCCAGAGAGATCCCGGATTGACAGGTCGATCGACTTTTGCTATACTGGATCGGAAGGACGGTGAAAACATGCCCAAGACAATCGGAATTATCGACGCGGATCTGCTCGATAACGGGACCCGTCACCCCAACCTGGCTCTCATGAAAATCAGCGGCTATCAAAAGGAGCTGGGCAACGACGTCACCCTGCTGGAGGATTACTACTCCATTCCCAAATACGACGAGGTATATCTCTCCCGGGTATTTGATTTTACCAACGTACCCATCGATCCCAAGAACTATCCCAATCTGCACATTGGAGGCACCGGCTTTTTCTGGATGACCGCCCCGGACCTTCCCCTGGAGGTCGAACACCATATGCCCGACTACCACCTCTACGACGAATATGTGGGCAGGCAGATCGCCCGGGGCATCAAGCCCCAGACCTACAGTGACTACATGGATTACAGCATCGGCTTTACCACTCGGGGCTGCTTCCGCAAGTGCCCCTTCTGTGTCAACCAGAAGTATGACCATGTGTTCCGCCACTCTCCGGTGAAGGAGTTCTTCGACCCCTCCCGCAAGCACATATATCTGTGGGACGACCAGTTTTTCGGCTTTCCCAAGTGGCAGGAGGTGCTGGACGAGCTGGATGAAACCGGCCGCCGCTTTCAGTTCCGCCAGGGCCTGGATGTGCGTCTGATGACCGAGGAGAAGGCCAGGCGGCTGGCGAACGTGAAGTATCACGGGGACTATATCTTCGCCTTCGACCACATCAACGAGGCCGAACAGGTGGTGCGCGGCCTGAAAATTTGGCGGAGACACTCCGACAAGTCCACCAAGCTCTACGTGCTCTCCGGCTATGAGTCCCAGGGCGCGGAGGAGATCGCCTCCATCTTTGAGCGCATCCGTATCCTGATGGAGTACCAGTGTCTGCCCTACATCATGCGCCACGAGTACTACAACCGCTCTCCTTACAAAGGGATGTTCATCACCCTGGCCCGCTGGTGCAACCAACCCAGCTTTCTCAAGAAGAAGAGCTTCCGGCAGTTCTGCGAGGCCAACGGCCTGACCAGCTCTGCTTTCCGCTACATGTCTGAGTTCGAGCACGACCACCCCGATATTGCGAAGCAGTATTTTGATATCCGTTTCGACCGGCACGGCGCGTAAGGCGCCTGTTCCCTTCCCATACGTCCCAGCATCGGAATTTCAAGGCCGTGTGCCGCGTTTGGCGGCACACGGCCTTTTCCCCTTCTGCACGGCTATGGACGGAGGAAGGGGAAATAATTCATCCCCAGTTCGATGTAAATGCGCTGCTTGAGCAACTCATACCGATCCGCAATCGCCCCGTTTTCATAGCCCACTTCAATACCATGACCGGAGGAAATCAGCTTTGCCTTCATGTCGTCCCGGATATACCGCCCCGAAAAGACAATAATGGACGGGATGGGGGCCGCCATACAGTCGTCCAGGGCATAGCTCAGCTTCTCGAAAGCCGAACCGCTGGTCTCCTGGAGCTTGGCCTCGATGGCCATGGAGCGGCAGTTCTGGGGGTTCATGATCACGATATCCAGCTTACGGGGTGTGCCGATAAAGCGCCAGCCGATGTATTTCTCCTCCTCGACCGCCAGTCCTTCGCCCCAGCCTCGGATATACTCTGCCAGAGCATGCCGGAAGTTGTTCCCGTTGTTGGGCATATAATCCCTCCTCCCATGTTCTTCCTCCATCATAGTGGATCCCATTTCCCGGGTCAATAGGCTTCCGGCCGCCAAACTAGAAAAAGCGCGCTGCGGAACATCAGCCCCGCAGCGCGCCGTCCTGGTTCTGTCCGGCACCGGTTCCGTCTGCCGCCCTCCGAACCTGCAAAAGCAGAGAGAGCATGCTAATACCCAGCAAAATATGACCAATGCCCGAGATTCCGGAAATGGAGGCATCCATTCCTCGGCTCAACTCATTTCCCAGCACCTGGCTCATCCCCCGCAGAAAGAATCCCAGCCCTGTGATATTGAGACCTAGTTGATAGACCAGCAGGAACTTCCCGCTGTTTCGGCTTGAGAAGGCAAATGTCTTTTCCAGCAGCATCAGGATAAGAAAAAACACCATTCCCAGTGCAAAATAGTGGGTATGCAGGAAAGACAGAGAGGTTCTGCCCGCAAAGCCGCTGAATTTGGTAAACTCCCTATAAAATACGCCCAATGCCATGGCAATCACCGCATAGACCATGGCCAACGTCGCAAAATGCCGCGCCAGTAAAATCTCTTTTTTATTCATCCGTACATACTCCTATCACAGCGGATACCGGAATTGGGTCCGCCGCCTATCGCCGGTTCATACAATCAGAAAGGGCGGAGCGAAGGCTCCGCCCTTTTCCGTATTCTGCTTGATTAGCCGAAGTAGCGCTTCAGCAGGCCCTCGAAAGCCTTGCCGTGGCGGGCCTCGTCGCGGGCCATCTCGTGGACGGTATCGTGGATGGCGTCCAGGTTCAGCTCCTTGGCCTTCTTGGCCAGCTCAAACTTGCCCATGGTGGCGCCGTTCTCGGCATCCACACGCATCTCCAGGTTCTTCTTGGTGGAGTCGGTCAGCACCTCGCCCAGCAGCTCGGCGAACTTGGCGGCGTGCTCAGCCTCCTCCAGAGCGGCCTTCTCCCAATACAGGCCGATCTCGGGATAGCCCTCACGGTGGGCCACACGGCTCATGGCCAGGTACATACCGACCTCGGAGCACTCACCCTGGAAGTTCTCGCGCAGGCCCTGGAGGATCTCCTCGGGAGCGCCCTTGGCCACGCCCACCACGTGCTCGGCGGCCCAGGTCTTGTCGCCGCCCTGGAGCACAAACTTCTCCTTGGGGGCCTTGCAGATGGGGCAGAAGTCGGGAGCGGAATCTCCCTCATGGACGTAACCACAGACAGAGCAAACCCACTTTTTCATGATGTAATTCCTCCTGTTTATTTTAATAATGATATTTTATTGCTATGTGGCAGAAGTTCTAATCAGTAATGATTATCATTTCTGTTTATAAGATAGCACAACTTAACTTTTTCGTCAAGTCCTTTTTTCGAATTTCAGGAAAATTTTTTCGCATCTGCTCCCCGAACCGTATCCTCCAGCTCCCCAAACGTAAACAGGGCGTTGAGCACCTCCAGCAGGGCGTTGGGGGAGAGCCGTTCGGGCAGCTCCAGCCGGTGGAGCAGCTCCTTCCGCCGCTCCGCCGCCCCCGGCCCGCCGGACAGGCCCAGCGCCATCAGCTCTGCCTTGGTGATGGCCTGGCGTTTGGGGGCGGCCTCCCCCGTCTCGTCCAGGAAGGTGGCCCCCGCACGGCGCAACGCCGCCTCCAGCACCTCGGGGCGCATACCCTCCACCCCCAGCTTGCCCTCCTTGCCACCCCGGCGCTTGCGGCGCTCCTTGCCGTACACGTCGGGCACATAGGCGTGCTTCACCTGCTCGGGTGGGATGCTCCCCCTCAGGTGGCTGCGGATGACAAAGCCCGCTCCGTCCGGGTCGGTGAGGACGATCAGGCCCCGCTTTTCCGCCAGGCGGCGCAGGAGGGCCAGGCGTTCCTTATCCTTGAAAATACCGAAGCCGGAGGTCTCCACGATCACCGTGTCCACCATCTGGGAGAGGGTGTTCTTGTCGTAACGGCCCTCGACCACGATGGCCTCCCTGATGCGCAACATGTCAGCCCCACCCCAGGCAGGCGTAGCCCGCGTACCATCCGGAGCCCAGATATTCGGTGTAGAGCACGCCGGGCCGGGCGCTCCCCCGCCAGGGCACGGAGTACACCCCCAGCCGGTCCAGCGGCTCGCTGGACAGCCAGGCCGCCGCCTTCTCCCCCCGCAGGGAGAGCACCGCGGCCCCGTCCTCCATCCGGACGGACTCCAGCGCCGCCCCGTCCAGGGGTACCGGCCCCAGGGCGCCGGCGTCCAGCTCCCCCGCCTCCGCGGCGGAGCGCAGGGCGGCCAGCTCGTCCCGCCGCACCGCCAGCAGGCGCTTGGCCTCCCGGCGGATGTGCTCGATCTGGTTTTTGCGGCCGCCGGCGGCCAGATACCAGCCCGCGGCCCCCACGGCCGCCGCCGCGGCCACTCCCAACAGCGTCTTCTTTTTCATTTGCTTACGCTCCTTTCTTGACGGCCAGCTCCATGAGCAGGCCGATCAGCAGCTCCTCGCCGTCCGCCCCGGTGGACTTCATGGCCAGATCGGTCTGGCCGCAACGGAGCACCGCCCGGCGGCACCAGGGCAGGGAAAAGCGCCGGGCGGACTGCATGAGCCGCTCCGCCGGGTAGGCCGAGCGCATGCCCCACAGCTCCATGAGGTAGGGCACGCCCTTTCTGTGCTCGATGGCCAGGCGGGCGGTGTAGAGCTGGCGGAGCTGCTTGCCCAGCACCGCCAGCAGCTTGATGGGGGCCTCCTGCATGTGGAGCAGCTCCCCCAGCACCTCCGCCGCCTTGTCGAAGTTCCCGGCGGCGATGGCGTCGGTCATCTGGAACACCACCGCGTCCAGCTGGGGGGTGGCCACGGCGTCGATGTCCTGCCGGGTCACCCGGTGGTGGGCGGCGTAGGAACCGATTTTCCCGATCTCGGAGATCAGGTTGTTCATCAGATCGCCGCACAGGAAGATCAGGTACTTGGCGTCCTCGGTGCCGATGTCGTGATCCATGGCCTTGAAGCGGCGGGAGATCCAGTCCACCAGATCCCCCTGCCCCTGGCGGTTGAAGGGCACCACGCTTCCCTTCTCCTTGAGCAGGGCGGCCAGCTTGGTGCGGGCGTCGGCCTTGTACTCGATGAGATCGTAGACAAACACCAGGCAGACGTAGTCGGGCAGCTCCCGCAGCACCGCCGCCAGGGCGTCCTTGTCCCCCTTGTAAATATCGTAGTCGTTGACCACGATGAGGGTACGCTCGCTCATCATGGGCAGGCAGTCCACCAGCTGGGCCAGGGTTTTGACGTCAAACTCCTTTCCACTGAGGGTGTGGAGGTTGAACTCCTCCATTCCGGCGGGCAGGAGCTTCTTTTTCAGCTGCCCCAGGTAGAAGTCCCGCAGATAGGCCTCCTCCCCGTGAAACACGTAGAGGGTGCCGATGGTGCCCTCCTTGATGTCCTTTTTCAGCTTCTGGTAGGCCGCAGTGTCCGGCTTTGCTTTGGGCGGCATGGCAATTCTCCTTACTTTGCGGTGATGGTGACGGTGCCCGACCAGTCGGTGCGGTAGATCGCGCAGCCGGCGGCGGCCAGGCGCTCCAGGGTCTCGGGCGCGGGGTGCCCGTAGGTGTTGTAGCCCACGGAGATCACCGCCAGCTCCGGCTTCGTCGCCAGCAGCAGCTCCTCCGAGGTGGCATATTTGGAGCCGTGGTGCCCCGCCACCAGCAGCTCGAGATCGGGGAGCGACCCATATTTGATCAGCCGCTTCTCCACCGTGTCATTCATGTCGCCGGTGATCAGCCCGTCGAAGTCTCCGGCGGTGCACAGGACGGAGAGGCCCTCCTCGTTGGCCCCGCCGCTGCCCAGGGGCGCGTAAATGCGCAGGGCGGACTCCCCAAAGGTCACGTCGGCATCCTCCGCCAGAAAGAGGGTCTCAATCCCCTTTTCCTCCGCCAGCGCCGTGATCTCCCGGCGGAGGGGGTCGTCCTCCTCCACGTCGGGGAGCACCAGCAGCCCCACCTCCAGCCGCTCCAGCAGCTCCGGGATGCCGCCGGCGTGATCCTCGTGGTAGTGGGTGAGCACCACCAGATCAATCCGGCTCAGGCCCAGGGACTGGAAGTAGTCGGCGGCGGTGTCGCCGGGGTTGTCCGCCCCGGTGCCGCCGCAGTCCACCAGGGCGGCGCGCCCGCCGGAGAGCAGAGCCACCGACAGGCCCTGTCCCACGTCCAGCACCGAGACGGTGAGCCGCCCGGCGGTGTGGGACGCGGCCTGGAACACCAGGGCCGCGCACAGTCCGGCCGTCCCCAGGCCCAGGGGTACCAGAGGCCGCTTTTTCTCCCCCCGCCCGAGCAGATAGAGCAGCAGCAGGGCGTAGACCAGCGCCAGCCAAAGCTTCAAGTATACCGACTGGGTGGAAAGCGCGGCGAAGGGCAGCGCCGCCAGGGCGTCCGCCATCCGCTGGACATAGAGCGCGGGGAGCGCCGCCGGGAGGGCCAGCAGGGCCGCCGGGCCGGGGAGAAACACCCCCAGCACCGCCGCCGCCAGCCCGCCCAGGAAGGCCAGGGACACCGCCCACAGGCAGAGCAGGTTGGCCAGCGGCCCCGCCAGGGAGACCGACTGGAAGTGCCAGGCGGTCAGGGGCGTGGTGAAGGCAATGGCCCCCAGACTCACCGCCAGGCTGGACAGGACAAACCGGGCGGCCAGACAGCCGGTTTTGGCCCAGAAGCCCTTGGGCCTGGCGGGGAGCCTGGCCGTCCACCGCTCGGTGAGAGGCCCGGAAAAGAGGTAGATCCCCGCCACGGCGGCAAAGGACAGTTGAAGGGACACCGACGCGGCGGCGTAGGGATTTTGGAGCAGCAGGAGCATGAGAACGGCGCACAGGGAGGTGGGCTTGTCCTCCTCCCGCCCCAGCAGGGGCGCCAGCAGAAGCATGGACTGCATGAAGACCGCCCGCAGGACGGAGGGGGTGTTTCCCACCACCGCCGCGAAACAGAGCAGCAAGGCGATGGTGCACACGGCGGTACGCCGCCGCCGGGCCCCCAGCAGGGCGGCCGCCAGCCCCGCCAGGAAGGAGACGTGGAGGCCGGAGACGGCTATGACATGGGCCAGCCCCGACCGGCGGAGGGCGGCATAGTCCCCGTCGGACAGCCCGGACCTGTCCCCGGTGAGCAGGGCGGTGACCAGGGGCGCGGCTTCCTCCGGGAAGGCGGCGGCCACGGCCCCTTTGAGGGCCTTGGACACATAGGCGGGCCACGTCCACAGGGGCGGCCGGCCGGGACGGACCGTCTCCCCCTCCCCCTCGCCGTAGGCGATCAGGCGGACGCCCTTGGCGTAATAATAGTCGGTGGACTCCCCCGCGATGGTATCCGCCGCCCGGAGCCGGGCCTGGACGGTCAGCCCATCGCCGGGCCGCAGGTCGGGCGCGGGGGCGTCCAGATAGAGAAGGGTCCTGACCGGCCAACCTTCCACCGGGTGGAGGCGCACCAGCACCGAGCTGCCGTAGGCCGTGGCCTGGGGCCAGTCGGCCACCGTCACCTCCACCGGCCCCTCGTACCCCGCCAGAGCGCGGGCGGGGGCCTGGAACAGCGCGCCGTAGGCCGCCGTCCACAGCAGGCCCGCGGCCAGGCCAAAGCCCGCCAAAAGCACCCGCCGGCGGCGGTCTCCCCGGAGGGCCAGCTCGGCCAGCGCCGCCAGGGCGCACACCGCCCCCAGCGGAACCAGCGCCCCCTCCGGCAACACATAGACCGCCAGGAACACCGCCGCCGAACAGGAAGCGGCAAACCAGGCCAGCTTACGCACGGGGCGGAGAGGGGTTGTCGGTCCGGCCCAGCAGATAGTCGGTGCTGGTGTGGTAGAGCTCCGCCAGCTTGACCAGGGCCCACACCGGAATCTCCCGGAGTCCCTTCTCGTAGCGGCGGTAGACCTCTCGGTTTAAGTTCAAATATTCTGCAATTTGAATCTGCGTCTTGTCGTGATCGACCCGCAAATCCTCCAGACGAGGAAAATACATTTGGCAGCACCTCAACCAAATGCTACTGTTTTGTGGCATCCGGTTGTGAGTCTGCTACCATATGAATGTAATTATACACGGCGTGGCCTTATTTGCAAGTATATCCGGAATAACATTCTTACTGTGAAGGGGCGGCTCTTGTGGCTGCCCGCAAATGGTTTTCCCTGCGTAGAGGCCGACGCCCCAGGGCGGCCGCTCTTGCCCCTCTGGGGCAATTCACCTTCTGCCCACATCGGCCCTCCTTGTGCCAGGCTGGCGCGCCTTCCATGGGAACCCTTTTTGTATCTGTTTTCTTGTCATGCCTCCGGCGGGCCCCTTTCTGTGCGGACAGAAAGGGGCGAAAGAGCCGGTTAAGGCGGGGGATTCCGATTTCCCCCGCCTTAACAATCCACCCCTTGAAACGGCCAAGAAGGGGGAATTGCGATTCCCCCTTCTTGGAACTTCCCCCGGGCTGTTCTGCCG